>CERK01068231.1_pt1 | contig 37505 bp, 45 predicted proteins | sample 530771 | NCBI WGS metagenome assembly CERK01 (sample SAMEA2620950, study PRJEB7988) | marine metagenome | biome: marine biome (ENVO:00000447); feature: deep chlorophyll maximum layer (ENVO:xxxxxxxx); material: "saline water (ENVO:00002010), including plankton (ENVO:xxxxxxxx)" | depth 30 m
AGTTAGTGTGTCTTCTGTAGACTACTTTGAAGAAGGTAATTTGAGGATTACCAGTTAAATAAACATCTTGTGCACCATAAGCAACTAATTGTAATAGACCGCCTCCCATAATTAATATTATCTAATTTAATATGAGAAAAAAAATTTGAAATAAATTTAGTTAGAATAAGCTATACCTCCCATTCCAGACAATATTCTTAATACATTATAATTAACGGCAAATATAGATACTTGTTTTTCAGAAGACGAATTCTTAGCTTTATAACCATCTACATATTGCAAATCTAATACAGCAGTATCTATTCTAGACATATTTAAACTTCCGGATGGTTGATGTTCTTCAGGTTTTAATGCAAAAGAATATACATTGATACCTGCATTATTTGGTACATTTTCGTGATGTTGATAAGGTTGAACTATATTGAAATATCTTCCATCTCTAGCATGGAATCTGTCATTACCATTTAATATTAATTTAGCTTGTTTTACAGGATTTGTTTGTGCTCCTGGACCCATTGATGTAACATAAGTAGAATATGGGAAATCGGACACAGGTGTGCTCTCAGCACTGTTTCTGGCAGTTATAGCACCCCTAACAACAGTAGAACCAGATGTTACTGTTGTTGTATAATTAAACCAATCTTCTGCAACTAAATCAGTATCATGAACAACCCATATTAATTCTTTAACCGGGTGATTGAAATTTAATTTGATTTTGTTAGTAGCAGATTCACGACCAGTAAATTGTAATTGTTCAATTAAATATTCATGAGAAGATTGAGCGAATTTTCTTCTTTCATCAGTATCTAAATATATATAATCTACCCATAATGAAGCAGATAAATTAGTTGCAGGAGTAGAGCTATTTGCTACCAAATTACCTTCTTCGAATTGAATATTAATTTTAACTTCATGATATTGTAAACCAATTAATGGTAAAGCTAAACCAATATTTCTACAGAACCAAAATTCTAATGGTACATATAATGATAAATCAACTAATCTATCACCACCTTTGCCACCAACCATATTATAATAACCTTCTTTTTTAGCAACAGGCATACTTAATTCATTCCAGATATACATCCAATCAGCATAATGTTTATCTATTCTTTGACCACCAATTTCGACTTCAGCATGTTTTATAACTTTTAACCCATAATATGGTACAAGTTTTGTATCCTTTGTTTTAATAACTAAATAAGCTCTAGATATTAAATCACCATTTCTAGAAATGGTAGCAGTTACTCTTTGACCATAACCAACGGAACCATTGAAAGTTTGTTGTATAGATTCTAAAGCGAAGTTAGTATGTCTTCTGTAAACAACTTTGAAGAAGGTAATTTGAGGATTACCGGTTAAATACACATCTTGGGCGCCATAAGCAACTAATTGCAATAAACCACCGCCCATAATAAATTCTTTTTATACTTATAAATAAGAAAAAAAAATAAATAATAAAAATATGTAAAAAATTTTTATATAAATTTAATTAGAATAAGCTAAACCACCCATACCAGATAATATTCTCAATACATTATAATTTATAGCATAAATTAACACAGTTCCTTTTTTCTTTTCGGCATCATTTATTTTAACGTGTAAATGAGCACTATCAATTCTAGACATATTTAGAGTTCCGGATGGTTGATGTTCTTCGGGTTTTAATGCAAATGAATATACATTAATGCCACCATTTTTTGGTATATTAGTATGATGTTGATATGGTTGAACTAAATCAAAATATCTTGATTCTCTATTAGCAATTCTATCATTTCCATTTAATTTAATAGATCCTTGTACAAATGAATTTTTACCATGTTCATTTACTTCATCGTTAATACTATAATTATTCCAATTAACAAGTGAATTATTAGAATCAGTGTAATTTTGCGCCCATTTAGAAACCCATACTAATTCTTTAACAGGATGATTAAAATTCAATCTAATTTGTTGTTGATTAGATTGTTCTTCTCCGGTAAATTGTAATTGTTCAATTAAATATTCATGAGATAATTGAGCAAATTTTCTTCTTTCATCAGTATCTAAAAAGATATAATCGACATAAATATTACATAATAATTGACTGCCTATTTTTGCTTTAGCATCTGATGTTAATTCAACTTTAGCATCTGATGTTGAATCATCAGAATTGGAAATAGTATCATCAGAATCATACATTAATGCAATTTCATCTCTTTCAGAAAATTCAATTTTAAATTTAACTTCATGATATTGTAAAGCAATTAATGGTAAAGCTAATCCAATATTTCTACAAAACCAAAATTCTAATGGGATATATAATTTAGTTGATTTAGTATCTTCAACTTTAGATAATTCATAACCATTAGCCCCAACCATTTTATCGTATCCATATCTTTTGCCAATTGGAAGCGATAATTCATTCCAAATGAACATCCAATCAGAATAATGTTTATCTATTTGTTGACCACCAATTTCAACAACAACATTTTTTAATAATTTTAAACCTAAATAATTAACATATTTAGCATGTTGAGCACCAGTTGCAGCTCCTAAACCTTTAACATCAATTTCAACATAAACTCTATTTATTAAATCACCATTGCGGGATACAGTACAGTTAATAGTATTACCAAATTCTGTTTGACCATTGTATGTTTGTTGAATAGATTCAATAGCAAAATTTGTATGTCTTCTATAAACAACTTTGAAAAATGTTATTTGAGGATTACCAGTTAGATAAACATCTTGAGCACCATAAGCAACTAATTGTAAAAGACCGCCGCCCATATATTATATATCTTATACTAATAGATTAGAAAAAAATTTACATATAAAAACATCGCTAAATATGTAAATTATTAAATATGTTTAAAGATAAAACATCAAAAAAAAGACTAAATAATAATACAATAGATAATTGTACTTTAAACACCATGCATCAAAATATTATAAAAGATTTTGAAATAAAAAATGAAGAATATAATTCTTATACAGAAGCATTTGAAAAAATTAAAATAGATAATAATTCAATATCTTCAAATATAATATATCTAAAAGATAATTATAGTGAAAAAGAATATGCAGAATTATGGAGTTCAAATATTAAAATGAAAGAACAATTAATTGATATCAAAACTAAATTAAAAGAACTTGAAAAATATAAAGAAGTCGATTATTATAACGATACAAGTCATATTTTATTTGAATATTATAATATGATTGAAAATGAATCAAAATTTAATAATAATAAAAAAAAAACAGTTTTAGATGCTTTAAATAATAAAAAAACTGAAAATATAAATACGGATAAAAGTCAATTAGTTGATGAATATTTATCATTAACAAATTCAAAACACATTAAAAAAAATAATAAAGAAAATCTAGAATTATGTAAAATATGTGAAAATAATTTAACCTGTTTACAACACGAAGCAATTTTAGTATGTAGTAATTGTGGTTATCAAGAACTATTATTAGTAGAACAAAACAGACCTATTTTAAAACAAAACGCAAAAGATACCTCACACTTTAGTTATAAAAGAATAAATCATTTTAGAGAATGGTGTAATCAAGTCCAAGGAAAAGAAAGTACAGATATACCTGATGAAATATTTGAAAAAATTTTAGCGGAAATAAAAAAGGAAAAAATAACAGATACTAAAACGATTACTTATGCAAAAATGAGAGAAATATTAAAAAGACTTCGTATAAATAAATATTATGAACATATTAATTATATATTAAATAGAATAAATGGAATACCTACACCACAATTTTCAGCAGAATTAGAAGAGAAATTATGTATTATGTTTAGAGATATTCAAGCTCCTTTTTTAAAACATTGTCCAAAAGATAGAAAAAACTTTTTATCATATAGTTATGTTTTATATAAATTTTTTCAAATTTTAGGATTGTATGAATATTTGAAATACTTTCCATTATTAAAAAGTAGAGAAAAATTATATTTACAAGACCAAATATGGAAAAATATATGTATGGAATTAGATTATCCTATAATACCATCACTTTGATTTTTTTTTTGTTTTTTTATTTATAACTTCGCGAATATTTTTTTTTTTATTTTTTGAATAACTTTTACTCAATATTTTTAATATTTCAAATACAATTTTTTTCTGTTTTTTTAAATTTACGGGACATCCTCCTAACATATTTTTTCCAAAGGACGACTGTTCTGACATAAAATTTTTCATACACGAATCAACAATATTAGAATATGCATTTCCAAGAGGGGCGGTTATAATTTGATTATGTAGTATATCATTACTTAAGTTCATAATTTTCTTTTATTCTAAATTATATAAACAATTAAATTTATAGTCATTAAATTATGTATTCACTTACTAAATTATATTCTCTAAATAAATATGTAAAAAATAGTGGATTACCGATAGTATATTCAAATGATAATATTGAACATTTATTAAACAATATTATTATAAATAAAATATATTATAGTATTGAAAAAGTAAATAAAATTTATATTATTTTACCAATTATAAATACATTATTTATCATTATAAGTCTTTCTTGTTTAATATTTAAAAATTAATAATAATTTATATAATAATGGCGGGTAATTATAATACAGTTAATTTTGAAGGTATTGAGGATTCTTTAACAAATTATATTTCATTAGATAATAAAGAATCCGTTATAATTGGAGAAGATTCTGGAAAAGTTATTTTAGTTAGTTCATTTGTAAATACTTTAGATAATACATTCATTGGTAATAAATCTGGAGAATTTGCGGATAATATATCAAAAACTATTTTAATAGGTAAAAATTCTGGTAAAAATATTTTAAATGGTGAAAATAATATTGTTATTGGAAATGATAATAATACAAATATAAAGTATTTCAATAATTCTATTTTAATTGGTACTTCTAATATTGGATATACAAGTAATTATAATATTAATATGATAGGTAATTATAATAGTATTGAAAATAATATAGATAATTTTAATAAAAACTCTTTTATATTAGGTAATAATAATTTATCAAAAAACACAGAAAACACTTTTATTATAGGTAACGATAATAAAATTGAGAATACATCAATAAATAGTAATTATTTATATATTGGCAACAATTTAATAAATAATTCAAATATAAAATTTAATATTAATAATATTATATACGAGACAAATAATGAAATTATAAAAGATTCTATAAATTATACATATAATAATTTACATATTGCAAATACAAATAGAAATTTAATTATTGGATATGATAATATTTATGATATAAATGATATTATAAATAAGAATATTAACGAAATAAAACATAATATATATACAAGTAATGGTTTAAGTGCAGAATATATATCATTTAGAAATAAAAATAATAACAATATTACAATTTATAATAATGATAAATTAATAAGTAATATATCATATATATTACCAAACGCAATAGATAATTTTAATTTAAATTCTACATATTTTCTAACTATTGATAATAATTACGAATTATCATGGTTTGATTCCGAAATGTTAAATACAAATGTTTATTTAAATAATATTAGTAATTATGTTAATGAAATTAATAATAGAACAAGTAATTTTGATAATTCTTATCCAAATATATTACAATTAAATTCTGATTTTTACATAAATGGTATTTTAACAGTTGATAAAATAAATTTAACACAAGGAACAGCAATATTAACGAGAGATGATTTAGATATTACAGTTGGTCCTCCTGGTCCTAGAGGATTACAAGGAGAAACTGGAAATAATGGAGAAAGAGGTGAAGTCGGTGGAAAAGGCGATCGTGGTGATAGTATAAGTGATGTTATTTATAATAATGATACAGGAATAATAACTATTATTTCAAGTGATGGTTATGAATTTCAAACAGGAGATGTAAGAGGTGCAAGAGGAGATGGTTATACAAATGGATATTATAATATTGAAACTAATTCAATAACATTTTTAGGAACAAAAGACGAATTAAATTTTACAACAGCAAATTTAAAAGGAGAAAAAGGAGATAAAGGAGATGATATGGGTGAAATTGTTTTTTATAATAAAAATGGCACAGAAGAATTAAGAAGAATTGGAAATAATAAAATATCATCTACCAATATATATTTACCAAATGGAGACACAGGTCCTAAAGGTATAAAAGGTGATAAGGGAGATAAAGGAGAACAAGGCGAACAAGGTATACAAGGTGATAGAGGATCAAGAGGTTTAACTGGTCCAAGTAATTCAATATCTCCCCTAAATTCAGGAAATTATATTAATATAAACTATAATACTGAAGGTATTCCAATAATTAATATTAATGATACATTAATAAGTATTATAGAAACACAACAACAAGAAATAGATAGTATTAAAGAAATATTAAATAGAAATAGTATTACATAATATTAATCAAAATTAAGAACACATTTTGTTTTAACAATCTCTTGAAATTTATTATAATTTTTTTTTTGTTTTTTTGTACTTTTATTCTGTTCAGTCATCGATTTATATATAATATCATAATTATTAATAGTATATTCTAATATATTATTATTAAATATCCATCTAAAAAAATTTAATTGTCCTATTGTTGTTTCAATAGAAATATTATCATTTATATAAAATGTTATACGCTGATGTCTTCTAAAAGTATCAAAATATAATTTAGTATATGATTTTAATTGCGCTCTATAATCCAGATATATATTTACTTTCTTAATATTATTGTCATTAAAATTATCAGGCAATTGTTCAAAAATTTCTATATTATTTGTCCAATAATATATATTATTATTCCTAGCATAATGTGTAACAAACCAATCTATCAATCTCAAAGATAGTTTATCTTTTCCATTTATAATATTATTAAATAATTCTTTATTTTCAATATTATTGTTATAATATTGATTTAATGAACTTAATAATAATTCTTGGCAATTGTTTTTAGTCATTTAGTTTATATAATTACTATATCTTTAAGTAATTGTGCGTAAATAATTATATTATAAAATTAATAAAAAAAATTTTTAAATTATTCAGTATTTTCTACAGAACCAATACTATATAGACCATGTGTTTTAGGTTGTGGTACAATAGTACTTATACCCCAAGGACTTACAGGTATTTGTGGTGCCAATGGTTCATGTCTTAAATCTAAACTATTATTTCTACCTAAGGATGTATTTATACCAATATGATATCCCGCGGTTAAAAAGTTTTTATCACCTATTTCGCCCGAACTTATTGGATTAACTTTAGCCCATTTAGAATTTGCATCTTGTGGTAATAAATCATCAGATGTTAATCTTTCTCGCGGGAAGCAAGCCGTATTATTTTCATTATTAGAATTATTACTTTCTACAGCATTATTTTTTGGAACATTTTCTTGTTTTACAACTTTATTTACTACCGGTTTATTGTATGCATTACCTAAAGGATCCGCGGCTTCTATTTGATCATTATAAAATGGTGCTTTATTACCAATTGATTCATCTACAGAAAAGCTATCTACTTCTTGTGCTTTTTGTGCTACTGAAGTTCTATTTCTAGTAGCTCTATCTGCGGCCATGCTTTCTACAACATTACCTTCTAGAGTATATTGAGAAGTGGAATCTCCTATAAATTTTTCTACATTATCCATTTGACACTTAGAATTATATGTAACAAGTAATAATAATACCAATAAAAGGAATAAAGCAATTGAAAATGATATAACAATAGTATTATTAGCAGCCATACCTCAATATTTTTTATCTATCTATTATCATTAATAGATAAAATATTCTTAATATTATTTTTTAATATATTAATTTTTTGATTCCAAGATTTTTTATTAGTAATATTTTTTAGTTCATTTAATAATTCACTATTATTTTTTTTAAATACTTCTATATTATTCATTCTTTTTGTATATTCTATCTTTTTATTCTCTAGAAATTCTACAGTTTCATTAAATGTATCTATCCATTCATTTTCTAATTCCTCTTTATTTAATTCCATATCATTTATAATTGTATCTATAGATATTTTAGTTATTATCCATTTAATTTTTATAGATTTTTTTGATATATATATACCTAGTATTTTTTGTTCTATTTCAATTTCTATATCATTATTTCTTAGTTCAGATATAATATAATTATTTAAATCAACAATTTTATTATTTTTTATAATTATTGTATCGTTATTTAATATAATGTCTATTGTACAAGTATGTGTACAGTAACTTTTAGAAAATAATTCATTTAATTCATTTTTAGTTAATTCATTACTAAACCATTTTTTATTTTTTTTACTATATATATTCAATATTTTTTGATCTATCCCAGTTATATCATTGATATTATCAATATTATTTAAATATAATTGAATTATATAATAATCCCTATATTTTAATATATTTTTTACATTTATATTAGTTAATTTTAATGTTACTTCTTTATCTAATTCCGATATATATGTATTTTTTTTAAGATATGGTGTTTTTAATAATATATTTTCGTTCATTATTATTTTAATTTATTCTGTTTATTAATAAGATATACCTTCAAATTATTATGACGCAAAATAATGAATTATATAAAAGTAATTTAAATATAAAAAAAGATATAGTAAATGATGATGTTGTTGAAGATCTATCATCTTTTATAATTAGTTACATTAAAGATGAAATTTCTAAACCGAATATTAAAACAGAAATCATTAAACCATTACTTATACACTTACTTTATTACATTATTCCTTTTATTATTGTATTTGTTTTAATAAATTTTATTACAACTATATTAGCAGTTTTTATAGCATTTCGTTTCAAAAAAAATTAATATTCCATTCCTTTTTTTAAATTTATGTTTATGATTGAGTTTGATATTAATTCATTATAATGATAATAATGATAATTTTTTATTATAAACCATCCTCTTTCATATGTTTCTTCTAATGTTTCATATGGCTCTTTATCAATTATATGTATCTCATTATTATATAATATATTTATTTTATTCATATTTATTTTATGTATAAATATATAATCATTTTTTATATATTTATAAAATATCAATTATTTTCTCTATTATATAATTCATCAAATTTTTTTGGAGAAAAATTTGTTAAGTCTTCACAATATGCTTTATGAACATTATTTTTATTACAACTTTCAACCGCTTTATCCTAAGAATTAATTCCTGCAATTATACTTAATGCTTTTCACATACATCAACAACCACAAAATAAATGGATTACATTTAATTTATTATATCAGCAATATTTAATAAATATATATATATATTACTTTTAAATTAATTTGTTTTATGCGAGAATTTCTTTATTTTTTTTTTAATTATTATTTATTAATGAGTGATATTGAAATTAAAAATTTAGAAAAACTTTTAGATTTTGATAATAATAATAAAAAATATATATTAGATAAATTTATTAACAATTATTTTGATAAATATAATAATGAATATAAAGATAGTTATATTGATGTTTCAAATGAAATATATAAAGATACAAATATATTAAAATGGTCTGAAAATATTCCTATTTTAGATGGTAGTAAAATATTATTAAATAATATTATAAAAAATCCAATTAATAACAAAGAATTATTACTTAAAAGACAAAATTCTTATTTTTTAGATTACGACGATGATTCATTTGATATTTTAAAAGAATATGAAAATGATATATTATGGATTTACAAATTAAATGAAGAAATAAATAATGATAATGCTATTAATATATTATTTCCTACATCAATATTTTGGAAATTGATTAATGAATACGAATATCTATTAGATTCATATCATATTTATAGAATTTTATTTATACCATTAAGTGCATTATTCTATCCATTAACAGCCTTTTTTGCACCATATTATTATGTTAAAAAATATTTAAAATTTGATATTTCAGTTTATAGTTATTTTTCTGTAATAAAAAATTTCTTTTCAATATTTTTTCAAAATACCGGTAATTTTAAATATAACATTTTCAAATTTATTGTTTTTTGTTTATACATTTTACTTTATCTATATAGTATATATCAAAATTTTGAATTTTCATATATGTTATATAAAACAAAAAAAGTTTTACATAAAAAAATGCAAGGTGTTATTAATTTTATAAATGAAAGTAATAAAATTATTAATTATTTTAATAATAATATTGGTAATGTTAATAATTTAATTAGTTGTTATGTAACATCAGATATTAATTACAATATTATTAATATAACTAATACAATGACGAATATTTATAAATTTTGGAAAAATAAAAATAATATTAAAGATATTATTGATAATTTATTAATTACAATATATACTTTAGATATAATTAATCAAATTAGTAAAACTAAATTTAATTTAAATTATTCATTTCCACAATATAATAATCAAATTACACAAATATGGAATATGAAAAATCCTTTATTATCTGATATGCAAATTTCAAATCCATTATCATTAAATAAAAATATAATTATAACCGGTCCTAATGCTGCTGGTAAAACTACTTATGTCAAATCATTATTATCTAATATTATATTATCACAAACTATTGGATTAACATATTCTAATAAATCATTAATCAAAATATATGATTGTATATATTCATTTATGAGAATTAATGATGAATTAGGATCAAAATCTTATTTTGAAGCAGAAGCAGAATTATGTGCTAAAATGATTAATAAATCTATAGATATTCAAAATTTAAATAAATCAGGTATATTTTTTATGGATGAACCAATGCATTCAACACCTCCTATTGAAGGTATATCTACTGCATATGCTGTTTGTGAAAAAATTGGAACAAATACAAATGTTGATTTATTAATAACTACACATTTTTTCAAATTAACAACACTTGAAAATACATATCCATATAATTTTATAAACCTATCTGTTAATGCAATACATAATATAGATAATACTTTTACATTTCCATATAAAATTAAAAAAGGTTCTTCTAACCAATGTATTGCGATTGAATTACTTGATAAAAAAAATTTTCCCGAAGATGTTATCAATAGTGCGAAAAATATTAAGAAAATAATTTGCAATAACTATTTAGATTAATAATTTTATGTTTAACTTTAAGTTGAATTTCAATTTGAATAACTTGTATTACTATATATTTATATTTTTTACATTAATTACAATACTAATATTACTTTACTTTTGGAGAAGATTGTCTGAACTAAACAATTTAAATTCTAATTTAGAAAAAAAATATAATACATTAAAAAAAGAAAATAAAATATTAAAGGAAAATAAAGAAAATGTTAATAAAGAAAATCCTGATGATATTATGAATCAAGTTTTTTCTACAATTACAGAAAATTTTGCTAATATTACTGAAATAAATTTAGAAGAAAATATGACTGGAATGATAAATGATAATGATACATTTGATATCAAAATAATAAAAGATAATATTACAGATAAAATAACTATTAATGAAAAATCTTCTCAAATATTAGAAGAATTATCTCCAGAAATATCTTCTGAATTGCCTATTGAATTACCTGTTCAATTACCTACAGAATTACCAGTTGAATTACCAGTTCAATTGTCTGTTGAAAAAATAGTTGAAAAAATAGTTGAAAAACCCATTGAAAAACCCATTGAAAAACCAGTTGAAAAACCAGTTGAAAAACCAGTTGAAAAACCAGTTGAAAAACCAGTTGAAAAACCTTCGCAATCCAGCGATATTGATATACAAAAAATGCAACAAATGCAACAAATGCAACAAATGCAAAAAATGCAACAAATGCAACAAATACAAAAAATGCAACAAATGCAACAAATGCAACAAATGCAACAAATACAACAGATGCAAAAATATAAACAACAACAAGAACTAATTAAAAAACAAGAACTAGAAAAACAAGAATTAGAAAATGCAAAAAAAACTGAAGATATAAAATTAAATCAAGAAACTACTGATGTAGATATATCAGATATTGTAGATACAATGACAAATGAAGAAAATCAAAAAGATGATTCTATATCATTGGTATCTGATAATTCTAATAATTTTACAAAAACTAAATTATTAAAATTAAATGTAGATAAATTAAAAAATATATGCGAAACTAATAATTTATCAAATGAAGGAATTAAAGGGGTTTTAATTGATAGAATATTAGCTGCTGAATTATAAAATAAAAATATTCTTTATTAGTATTAGATAAGTTATATATATAATGTCTGGCAAAGAATATACATGTCCTTTAAGAATGTCAGATGGTCGTTCAATGACAGATTATAGACCTAAATGTATTGTTAATTACGAATTAATGGAAACAATGGATGAAAAAAAAATTGTTAAAAGTAGTTATGAATCTAGAATGTATTTACAAAAGAATGCCGATGATATTATGAAAAAAGAATTTGAAAAATCTAAAAAAAATATTATGCCTTGTATAAAATGTAAAGATCCTCTTAATGATGCTATGATTATGCCTGAAAAATATTATGTTACATGTGATTCTGTATCATGCACTAAAAAATTATTTAATGAAAATGGTTTAGGAACTGCAATTAAAAATACTTTTCAAAATACTAATTAATTATTTTTTATAAATATTTTATATTATATAGAATATGAAAATAAATAATAAATATATATCTGCTGATATTACTATTAACAAAAAAACAATTGTTATTTCTGGTAAAAAAAAATACAATAATACTATAAATATTATGGCTGCAAATCCACCTGATATATTAGGAAATTATAGTGGAACAAGTCTTCCCTTTCCAAATACGGATATTGCTTTTGAAAAAACAAAAAATAAATTTAATATAAAATCACAAAATATAAATATTAAATTAGAATATCCTAATAGTTATTATTGTATTTTAAATGGAAAAGATAAAATACCACCCACTATATATATCGGTGATGAAAATAATGATAATATTATAAGTTTTGCTTTAGAAGATAATTGTCCTTTAAAAACACTTATATCTAGAAATTATAATAATTTGCCAGAATTTTATAATGATAAAAATCATGTATTACCAACTACAACTGGTTACAAATCAATGATGAATTATGCAAATTATAAACTTTTAAATAATAAAGGTTAAATTTTTTATGTTTTATTCATGCTATATATAAAATATTTTCTATCTTCTATTGATATTTTTTTTACATATTTTCTTATCCAAAACATTGCACCATCATATCTTATCCATAAATCTCTATTATTTAATACAAAATCTTTCATATCATTAAAATGTTTTTCTTTCTCTTTATTATCTTTTTTATAATATAATAATACTAAAAACCATAGAATATCAAAATCTGTATAATCCATTGTAATACGATTGCGATATTCTATTTTTTCTATTGTATTTACATAACTAATTAAATCATTCTGTAATTTTTTTGGTTGTGTATATACTATTTTTTTATAAATAATATCCTGAAGATCATCTGGTAAATTGTCCCATAACATCATTAATTTTAAAAATAAATATCAATTAATAGAATCATTTTTTATTTATACTTCTTATCTTTTTAATATAAAAATTGATTTATTTATTTAATATAATATAATATAATATAATATAATATATGACCAAAAATTTGATTATTGTTGAAAGTTATACAAAAACAAAAACAATTTCAAAATATTTAAATTCTAATTCTGATAATAAATATATTGTTACTTTTTCACAAGGACATTTTTGTGATTTACCTAAAAATGATTTAGGTATTAATACGGAAACTTGGGAAGGTAATTATATAACAACAAAAAATAATATTACTAATAATATCAAAAAATTAATAAAAGATATTGATACTATATATATAGCATCAGATCCAGATATTGAAGGTGAAGCAATTGCATTTCATATATCAAAATTATTAAAAAATAAAAATTTTTATAGAATAAAATTTAATGAAATTACAAAAAATGCAATAACGGAATCTATAAATAATCCTACTAATATTGATATGAATTTAGTTAATGCTCAAGAAACAAGAAGATTTTTAGATAGAATTGTAGGATTTAAATTATCTCCTATTTTATGGAATAAATTTAATGATAATACATTAAGTGTTGGTAGAGTACAAACTGTTGCATTATTATTGTGTATAAATCAATTAAATGAAATAAATAATCATGAAATAAATAACTTCTGGGAATTAAATGGTAAATTCAAATCTAATAATAATATTTTATTATATTGTCAATCAATTAAGATTAATGATGAAAAAATAATTAATAATATTTTAAATAATTTAACAAAAGAAACTAATAAATTTTATATTAAATATGAAAAAAATAATATAAATGATTACCCTCCTCCTCCATATACAACAACTACATTACAACAAGATGCTTATAATATATTAAAATTTGCATCAAAAAAAACAATGGAATTATCACAAAAATTATACGAATTAGGATATATTACTTATATGAGAACAGATTCTGTAAATATATCAAAAGATTTTAAATATAAATTAAAAGAATATATAGATCAGGAATATGGTAATCAATATCATTATTTTAGAAATTTTAAAAATAAGATTATAAATGCACAAGAAGCACATGAAGCAATAAGAATAACAAATCCAAATATAAAAAATCTAGAAAATAAAGATGATATTACTGAATATCATAATAAATTATATAATTTAATATGGAAAAGGACAATATCATGTCAAATGAAAGAAGCAATATTTACAAATTTACAGATAGATATTAGTTCAACTGATAAAGAAATAAGTGAATTTAAATTTAAAACAAATAAAAAATTTTTAACAGATATAGGATATTTAATAATATTTAATAAAGAAATTGAAAATTATGAAGACTTTTTAGAAAATTTAAAAAATATAAAACCTATTGAATTTTCATTTATTTCGGATATTAATAAACCAAAAACATTATATAATGAAGTATCATTGATAAAAAAATTAGAAAAAGAAGGTATTGGACGACCTTCAACATATGCTACAATAATTGAAAAGTTATTTTATAAAAAATATGTAATAAAAGGTTCAAATCCTAATTTTGAACTTAATTTAAAAGATTATTTAAAAAAAATAGATAAAGAAATTATTGTTAAAAAAAAAATATTAAACACATCGGGTAAATCCAAAGATTTATTACTTCCAACTGAATTAGGAATAAAATGTATTAATTATTTAGAAACAATTATACCATTTTTATTGAATGTTGATTTTACTTCTCAAATGGAATCCGCTCTTGATAAAATATCAATTGGTGAATTGACAAAAACAACTACTTTAAACGAATTTTATAATAAAATAAAACCGATTATTGATAAATATACAAATGCAACAAAATCAAATATTAATAATAAAAAGGATGGCATTATAAAAAGTAAATATGGTTATTGTTATTATCACGAAAACGATAATAGATATTTAAATATAGAATCTTATTTAACATGGAAAAATAAAAATGTTAATGATTTAAATGACAATGAAATAAAATTTTTAAAATCATTGCCTAAAAAAATTGATGATAATCATGAATTACATTTAGGAAAATACGGTTTATATTTGAAAAATATTAATATTAATAATAATAATAATATTAAATTAGATAAAAAAAAATGGGATTCTTATATTAATTAATTATATATATGTTTTCTGTTTTAACAGTATTAATTATTATTTCATCTTGATGAAAAATATCAATATATTTTTTACTTATACTTTTTAAATTTTTAATTACATTATTATCATTTTTAGAATGATAAACAGATAAACTATATGTTAATTCTTTTTCTCCATTCCAATATCCTATGTGTTTTGATGTTGTAAATGATGGGATTTTATTTTTAATATGAAAATTTATAAATGAATTCCAATCGGTTTTTGTTACATAAGATATTATATTATTTTTATTAATTTTAGTTCCAAAAAAACATGTTGTTTTATATATTAACATATATAATAAATAATTATTTGATATGCTAATATAAAAATAAGAAATTATAATTTATAATTTATTTGTTACTTTGATATTTTTTTTTTTCTAAATTGTAAAATTTTTCCATTAAATTTGCTATTTTTGATAACGACTCTCCTACAGAAACTCCTTCACTATCATAAAATGATTCTTGAAATAGCGATGCTAATGCCATTATATTATTGTTAAATAATGCATCGTCTTCTTCCTCTTCAGAGTCATCTGAATCATATTCATTGTCATCATAAGAATCTTCTTCACCGGTATCATCTTCTTCTGAATTATCTTCTTCAGAATCATCTTCTTCAGTATCATCTTCGTCAATTACAATTTCTTCTTCTTCTTTTTTTTTTGATTTCTTTTTTTTATCTTTTTTATTTAAATTTGATACTAAATCTTTTAAATTATCCATTACATTATCATCATCTGACTTAATACTATTATCATCATCAACATCGGTATTATTAACTACTTCGCCTTTTTTCCCCATTTATATTTTTTTAATACTAATTCTTTATATGTTTTTTTTTATAACTATTTATAATATAGAAGAGTAATAGTAATATAATGAATAATAAAACATTATTAATATTTGGAATATTATTAGGTAGTTTTATAACATTATTTTTTGTAATATACTATAATTATACATATAATTATGAAAATTTTTATGATAAAAATATAACAGATAATAACGATAGTACAAATAAACCTGATATTTTTAAAGATATTATGATAGAAAAACCAGAAGATCAGCAACAAGTGGATAAGGTACATATAACGGATATGGAATGGCGACCAAAAAAAAAACGCATCACCGATGCTGAATATCTCAAAGGGCGAGATGATGCTGCTGAATATCTCAAACGGCGATATGATGCCGAAGATGCTGAAGATGTCGAAGATGCTATAGAAAAAAAACAACAAGAAAATACAGGAAGTGCATCTTTATCACTTAATGATTCAAATGATGCATCTGTTTCAATTAACGAATGCTATTCTTTATTTGAATTAAAAAATGAAAATAGTAGTTCTACATATGATAATTATCCATTAAAAGAAAATATTTTAATGCAAATTTCAACTGAAAAAGAAACAAATATTGATAATGCATCAAATAAATGGTACGACAATTTTAATTATGATTTTAAATCAAGTAATCACGATAATAATAAATTTTGGTTTGTTATAAGTAATAATATTAAAAAACTTACTAATAATAAACATGCCATGGGTGCATTGTTAAAAGATATTCAACTAACTGGTCCTTCTTCTATGCAATTTGCAAATAACAATAATACTTTAAGTTTGGCTAAATTTACTATTGTTTTAACAACAAAAATAAATAGTATGGATATTGGAGAAAAATATTGTTTGTTTAAAATGGCTTTACAAAAAGATGTTGACCATACTACACAAAATGATAATACATTATCATATGGTGGTCATATTGCATTAATATTAACAAAAAAAAATTGTAATAATATTGCACTTAATATTTATTTTGCAGATAAAGAGTTTTACTGGACAAATATACCAATAAATATCTTACAGAAAAATATTATTATTAGCTTATCATATTTACATAATGAAGGCATTACTATATTAATTGATAACTTGCATAAAAACTTCTCATTTGATATTTTAAATGAATATAAATTAGGGTCAACGCCAATTATAATAAATGAAAATGGTAAACTAGATATGACATTATATAATTTTACATATTATAATACAAAATTAAGTAATACTGATATTAATTCGTTTATTAATATTAATAATCATTTACTTAATAATAAACACAAAATTAATGATAATTATTTATCACAAATAAAAGAACTTGAAATAGATCTTGATAATAAAAAATCAATTATTCAAAGTTTAGAAAATAGGTTAGCCAATTGCCAAAATAATGTATAATATATAAGAGTTTTATTTTTATGATTATTAATAATGACTATTAATGCTGCTATATTAATTTTAACACAAAATACAATTGAAAGAAAAGTTTATCTAAAAACCTCTTTGTATTTTTTATTCAAAAATTTTAATCATATTTATAAATATCCTATTATTATTTTACACGAAGGTGATTATAAAGAAAGAGATATTCAAGAAATTTTAGGAGGTATTAGAGGAGATTACAAAAATTTAGTTACTTTTAAAATAATTGATAAAGAAGATTTTGAATTACCTAATTATATTGATAAAGATAAACTTGAAAAATCAATTAATTCACAAATTGTTCCTTACTGGCGTAATACTAAATATAGATTAATGTGTAATTTCTGGTTAAATCATTTTACAAAATATTGTGATAATTATGATTATGTTATGAGATTAGATGATGATAGTATTATAGAAGAGACAATTAATCAAGATTTATTTAAATTATGTAAAGAAAAAGATACTATATATATGTCAAATATTGTTCATGTTGATTGTGGTATATGTAATTATGGTATGAAAGAATTATTTTTGGAGTTATTTCCAGAAAAAAAAAATATAATAGATACATTATTTGTTAAAACTGATATTAATAAAAATAATACTTTTTATAATAAATTTGTAGATTTATATAAAATAATTAATGATAACAAAGAAATTACTGATAATATTGAAATTAATATGCCTATAATGTATTATAATAATTTTTTTATTACTAGTACTGCTTTCTGGAAAAGAAATGATGTTAAAAAAACTATTAATCATATTAATAAATCTGGAAATATATTTTATTATAGATACGGTGATGCTCCCTTACAAACTATTATAATATCATTATTTGAAAGTGATAAAATAGTAAGAACTGTTTTTAAATATTCAAAAAGAATGCAAAGAGAATGTTTTATTGATTTAAATAATAATATTAATCAATATATGCCCAAAGATTATATTAATACTACTTGTATTTTTGATAAAAAATGATTATATTTCATATTATTATATTATATATAATCAATATGAAATATATAGGTGCTCATATTTCTAAAGATACTACTATTATGAAAACTATACAAAATATGTGTAATAATAATGGTAATGCATTACAAATATTTGTATCTTCTCCTATGAACTCTTCATTACCTAATATAGATAAAATATTAAAAGAATCTAAAAATATTAAAGAATATTTAAAAGATAATAATTTTAAATTAGTTGTACATGGTTCTTATGTTATTAATCTTGCTAACTCTAAAATTAATAAAAGATCTGTTGATATTCAAGATAGATGGTGGATTAATTTATTAACTAAAGAATTAGATGCCGCAAATATTTTAAATGCAGAAGGAGTTGTTTTACATGTTGGTAAATATACAACTAATTCTATTTCAGATTCTACAAATATAATGTATGACTCTATTAAATATATTATTGATTATATTAAAAAAAATAATTATAATACTAAACTTATACTTGAAACTCCCGCTGGAGCTGGTACTGAATTATTAACTGATATAGATGATTTTATTAATTTTTACAATAAATTTACATTAAATGAAAAAAAACATTTTACAATTTGTTTAGATACTGCACATATATGGTCAAGTGGTTATGATATAAACGAATATTATAAAAAAATTAAAACAATTAGAGAATATATTTCTGTTATTCATTTAAATAATAGTAAAGTTAAAAAAGGTTCAAATGTTGATAGACACGAATTTATTGATATTGGTTTAATTAAAAAACAAGATTTAGAAACCTTCTTAAAAAATATTAAAACAAATCCACTTATTATTTTAGAAAAACCTACAACAAATTATATCGATGAAATAGATTGGATTTGTAAAAATTTAATGAATCAATAAAAAAAATTGATATTTAAATTATGAAATTATAATTACAATAATAATGAATTATTTATTCATTATTTTAATGCTTATTATAATATATTTGAATAGTGTTAGTTCAACCAAAATTGTTTTAAAACTTAAAAGAACAGATTCAAACAAAATTATTTTAAAACTTAGAAGAACAGATAATTATGAATTATCATATAATTTTAAAAATCATACTACATTTTATACAAAGCATATAATTTATTGATTTCTATTTTAAATTTATTTTATTATTTATTAATTCGATATTTTTAAAACTAAAATTATTTATTTTATTCTTTTTTATTATTTTTATTAAATTTTTATAAAAATAATCTTTTTTATTATTATTATCTTTTTTACTATAATAAGCCCATTTAATTTTTTGTATTTTATATTCATTAATTGTAGTATCTTTAAATTTAAAAGGACTTTTAAAAGTTTCTTTATGATATTCTTTAACAACTTCATCATTCATTACAGAACTTTTAATTTTATTATTTTTCATTATTTTTTTTATAATATCATATGGTTTATTAAATTGATAATTTGGACATACTATTTGTTTTCCAGGATAATCTTTTAAATTATCCTTAACATTATCTATAAACACAACATTATTATTAAATACATTTAATATTTCTTTTTTATTTTTTAACATTTTATATTTATTTTGTAATCTTGATATGATAATTTTAAAAACATTTGATAATGATTTTGGATAATAATCCAATTGATATGAATTTTCTCGTGTAAAATATGGTTTATTAAATTTTATTTTAGAAGCTTTTTCAATATTTTCTACAAGTCCTCCATGTGTCCATGCATAACTTGAATTAGTATATACATATATTTCTACATTTTTATATTTTTTTTTAATAAATTTTACAAAATTTACAAAGTATGGTCTTAATAACCCTTTTTTTAATACATTTACAAAATTTAATTTTTTTGAACACACATTTGCAATATTTTTTTTCTTACATATCATTTTAATTAATTCTAAAAATTCTAATTCCTTATTTGGATACTCTACATTACCTATAATACAATTATCAATGTCAAATATAAAAATATATGGTAATTTTTTTTTCATTTTTAGTTGTCTATATTATATTATCATAAAAAAATGATATATAATTTATATTTATTCTAAATTTATAATGAATATACATAATAAAAATATTGCAAATCAATATAATTTAATATATAAATCATTTGATACATCTCGAGTTAGAATTTGGAACAATGTTAAATTATTTTTATCAAATTATAATGATAATGATAAATTACTTGATTGTGGTTGTGGTAATGGTAAAAATATGATTTATGCAAATAATTTAGGTTATAATTGTGAAGGATATGACATTTCTACAAATTTATTAAATATTTGTATTGCAAAAAATTTAAATGTTTATTATTCTGATGTATTGAATATGAATTTAGATAAAAAATATGATAAAATTATTGCAATTGCTGTGTTGCATCATCTAGAAACATTAGAAGAACAAATTTTAGCAATTAATAATTTATTAAAATGTTTGAATGATAATGGTAGATTATTAATATCATTTTGGTCAAAAGAAATATATTTTAATAATACAACTAATAAAAAAAACAAAAATGATTATAGAAATTTTAATAAAGGACCTAATTTAGTTGATTGGAAATTAGATAAAAACACAGTTATTAAACGATATTATTATATACATGATTATGATAGTATATTAGAATTAGTAAAAAAAATAAATGTTAAATATGTTATAACATGGGAATTACAAAATTGGTTCATTATATTCTATAAATAAATTATTTATATCTACTTTATAGAAGTGTTATGATTGTTACAAAAAAAAAATTATGTGTATGTTTAACAATTACTTTTATAATTATAGTTTTATTAATTGCTTTTATGTTATATTTTTTTCAATCTTATAAAAATATTGATTATAAATACGAAGAACAACAAAAATATTATGACAATCGTATCAACAATTATAAAAACACTAATAATTATGAAATAAATAATAAATTAAATTATTTTGACAATTTGATACAAAAACAACATCAAGAAATGATAGGTGAATATAATAAATTTAAATCAAATAATCAAGATAATGATAAAATATGTATGACACAGAGACAATTTGATAATATTACTAAACCAAAACCATCTGTAACTAGAAAAGATACTATAATGAGAGATTATAGAGTTGTTAAAGATGATTTATTTCCACCGTTTAATAGATCTGATAATAATACACATACTGATTTAACTAATAATATTATGAATAGAAGTATGTATGTTAATACAAATAATGTAAATGATACTTTTAGATTAGTAGGTTATGTAACAAGTACAGATTCGAAAAGAGATTCCGGTAATAATAGTTGGAAATTATTTGGAAGACAAAAAGATAGACATTTTTCTGAATTTTATATTTCTCCAACTAATAATAATAATGATGTAAAAATATTTTTAACAGATAATATTATTGTTGGCGATAGAGTTAGAGATATTTACGCTATACCAAATAATATAACATTTAGAAGTCCTATGTTAAATGAATCGCCTTATCAAGTAGTTGAAATTCCTAAACAAGATATTAGTTATAATGCTTTAAATTATATGTAAATAAAGGATTATAATTTGTTTTGTTTTTTTCAATTAATTATTAAAAAATGATTTTGTGTAAATTTAGATAAATTGTATCATGGTAAATATCATTTGGGAACAACTACCAGATTGTCTACTTGAAACAATTTATAAAAAAATTGTAATATCACAACCAAAAAATCTATTAGATGACATTAAGAGTTATAATTATACAATCAATGCAATTAATTATAATTTAGAACTAAATCAATTTGTTGGAAGACATAATGAGTGGTTAATATTGATTTATATTCTAGATATATATTATAAAACAAAAACTCAAGAATATAAAACAGAAAAATTTATAGAATTTGAAAAATTTGTTGAAAAAAATAATAATTTATCAATTAGATATCAAGGAGGCAATTATTGGATTAATAGATTTGTTGGAAAAATGTCTATTAGTGAAAGAAACTCTTTAATAAATTGTTTAAATTGAGCTGATATTTAAAAATGATAAAATAAATATATTTATATTATTTATTATGCTTGGAATATTTTGTAGATTATATCGTATTCATATATAAAAAATGCAAAATAAATTAATAAATATTATTTGTAATTATTATATATTCAAAAAATAAAACAAACTTAAGTATTTCTAAGTAGTATTACATTTTATTTTTAATAATATCTTTAATATTTTTGATTTGATTTTTATAATAACCAAATGGTTCTTTTAATAATATAAAATTCAATAATAATTCAATAATATCTTCATATAAATGTGTATCCATTTTTAAACATATATTTTCTTTATTTTCTATTGCAAATTTTTGCATTTGTGAAGTTTTTTCATTAATTAATTCATTTACAAGTGTATTTAAATCTTTTAAAATAAATTCGTTTTCTTTTTTAATTAATGCATTATTTTCATTTTTAAATTGAATATTATTATTTTCTGGAAATTCTTTGTTAAAATGAATTTCTTTTGTTAATAAAGTCGGTATATCATATTTCTTTTTAAAAATTTCTAACATTTTTTCATAGTTTAAATAATCAATTCGTTCATTTCCATAATTATTTACACTTATATAATTATTAGTTACATTATTTATATTATTTATTGTAATATTTGTTATATTGTCCCCATTTCCTTTTTTATTCATTATTTTTCTAGCATATACAATGCTTCTTGGTTTACACTTATTATTTATAATATGTTTTGATTTACTTTGTCTTGTAGCAAATGATATCATACATCTAGGACATGTTAAATCATCTAAACCATTACATTTAAATTCATGCATTAATAAAAATTTTTTTGTTTTGTAACTTTTATTACATTTATTACAAATAAACCCAGAATCGACATTTTCTTTGTTATGGATGACATTTTCTTCTTTTGGGATGACATTTTCTTCTTTTGGGATGACATTTTCTTCTTTTGGATGTACATTTTCTCCATTTATTGAAAGTTTATTATTCTCTATAATATCATATGTATGTTTTGCATTTTGGTGTCTTATTAAATTATATTTCTTATTTGTTTGATAAAAACAATACTTACATTTATATATTATAAGTGAGCAATTTTCAGACATTACTATATTAATAATATAAAAAAAATCTTATATGAAAAATCATTATCAGTTTTTTCCTCATTTGCTCACTGCTCATTAGAAAAACTTTTTACGTAAATTTTTTTTCAAAAAAAAATCGTTTTTTTTTTTTGTTTTTTTTCGATACTATTTTTTTAGCAGTTTAATGAATTATATTATTGTAAAAATTGTCATTTTTTATCGTGAAAAGGACCTTTTTTCATTTGTATATTACTAGCATAAATTAACTTTTTAAGTAGTTATATTGTAAAATAACTACTTTAAAAATCATTTTTTACGGTTTTAATATAATGCAAAATATTCTGCATTATCTGTTATAATCCCTTCAACACCAATTTCTTGTAAATCTATATAATCTTCATAATTATTTATTGTGAAACAATATGTTGGTATTTTAGAAACACATTCCTTAATATTATCTAAGTTATTCGAATTAAATCTATCATATGCTACATTTATACTATAACAATTATTAGTTTTAACAAAATCGTACCAATCATTTGGTATTTCATCAACAATAAAAGATTTTTGTATATTGGGGTATAATTCATTTATATATTTTATTATTTTTCTGGAATATGAACAAGGTATTATTTTAATATTATCACAATCTTTTATAATTTCTAAAACATTATTAACAAAATGTAATTCATTATTATAATAATTTTTTAATTCTAAAAATATATTTATTGATAATTTTTTACATTTTTCTATAAATTCGCTTAATAATGGTATTCTTTCTCCTGTAAAAGTTAAAGCATATTTATATCCTATATCAACACTTTTAAGTTGATTATAAGTTAATTTGTTAACTTCACCTTGAAAATTAGAAACTCTATCCAATTTTTTATCATGAAAAATAATAGGTTTACCATCTTTAGTCATGATTACATCAACTTCTATCCAATTTAATTTCAATGGTTTAAAATACTCTAAACTAATTAAACTATTTTCTGGTGAGAATGAAACTAAACCACGATGACCAATTATTTTCATATTATATAATATAATCTTACTATTTATATACACATATATAAACCAGATAGTAACATTATAAAGTTAGCTAATTTTAATGTTATTTTAGTTAAAATTTCTTTTTTTTGTATAACACGAATATTAATTATTATTAAAGGCATTTGTAACATAATAAATGGTAATGAAAATCCATAAGGTAATATAGTTCCAAATAATAAAAAACATAAAGCTATTTTATTTGCTGTTTTATAACCATATTTTACAGGTATAGTTTGAATATTATTTTCCTTATCACCTTCTATATCATTAATATCTAATATTATTTCTTGCCACATAATTAAATTAAATAAATATGTTAAAGATGGAATAATTAATTTGAAATCACCATTTGCAACTAAACACCCTACAATAATTGATTGTGAAATTATTAATGAAACAACAAAATTTTTTACAAAAGTGAAGTTTTTAAAAATTTGTGTATATAAATAACCTAAAATAATAGAATTTGATAATATAAATCTAGACATATTGTTTGTAATTAAAGAAATTAAATAATATGAAAACAATGTTATATAAGTTGATGTATGAAAAACTTCATTAGGTAAAAGAAGTTTTTGATTTAAAATTTTATCTTTTTTAAATTTATCAGTACCTAATAAATAATCATAATAATCATTTATTATCATACAATTACTTGCAATTATAGCACTTAATAAACCAACTAATATCACATTTGGATTATATAATACCGCAATTTTTTTTGTACTTAAATAACTCCCAGTGATTGGTAAAGCAAATTCATAAATTAAACTATTAGGTCTCGCTAGTTTATAATAATAATTTAACTTATTATTATGAATAGGTGATAAATTATTCAATACCGTATTTGTTTTCATATTTAATTGTAGTAAATTATTATTAAAAGCTATACATGAATTTAAATAAATAAATAAAATAATAAATTGTATTTTCATTTATACTATAATGTTAATATATTTTTATATATTTAATTTATAGATATAATGAGTAAAGCAGATATTAAAAAAGAAAAGGATCTGTTTAAAAAATCAGATAAATTACTTTTAAATGAAAAAGATACTATAATTAATTGGTTAAAAACAGCAAAAGTTGAAAATAATTATATATCTCTGGTCGTTTATTAAATGATAATAAATTACAAATAATAACAACTAGTGAATATGGAATTTATAATTTAATATTAAAATGGTTTATTATTAATAAAGATAAATTTGTAGGGTATTATGATTTATTTAAAAATATATCATGAACAAATTTTATTGATATATCTAATATAAATTCATCTGCAAATTTAGAATTAAATATTGAAGATGCATTAAAAAATGGAAAGAAAATCCACATAAAAATCCATATCATAATACTGATTTGAAAATTTCAATTGTTCCAACAAGTCCATATGGATTATTATATCAAAAATTTTGTAATCATTTAAGTTCTAAGTTAGAAAGTCCTATTCTACCAATCATATTTGAGAAAGAAATAAGAAATAAATTACCTGATAATCATATTTATGCATTTAAAGATATAGATTATATTGAAAAATTAAAATCTCATTATCAAGACGAAGAATGGATTAAATTCCTGGATACGAAAAAGAATATATTTTTATAAAAATGAAAAGGTTAATAAATATCCTTATTGGCATAAAGAAGGAAAAGTTTATATGCCTACTCCTTATGATTTCTTAATATTACCACCTTTTTCTTGGAGTAATAATGATGACTTTGATAGAATGAAAGAGAGAACATATGTATTTAACAATAGAATAGAAAGACTTATTTGATAATATACGGTAATCTAAAGTATTTATAATTTTTTTTTTTATAATTAAATATTAATATATCATTATTTTTATTATTATTAAATAACAATTTTAAAGTATTACTTCCTTCTTTTATATTTTTTTTCGATTTATATTTAAGTGTATCTAATAACATATCACCAAATATTCCTGCTATTTTGATATATGTATGATTGTTGATATTATCAATATACATATATGTTTTAGATGTATCTGGTTTAGTTCTGAGAAAATGTCTATAACCATCTACTTCATATATATTATTTTTACTTAGTATATCATCAGTATATTGACAATTGTGAATTAAAGTATTTTTATTATTCAAATATAAAATATAAGTTATTATAACATCTATAACATTTTTTGTCATAATAATATAATCTGACTTAAGTTTATGATCATACATACAAAGTAATGTAGATATAAAAGTTTTTTTATTTTCAACAATACAAAAATGATTAGATTTGGAACATATTAATTTATTATTTTTAATATTATTATTATTATTATAATATATTTGATCTAATAATTTATTATATGATATAAAACCATCATATTCGCCAATTATATTTAAAGTATCAATATAATTATTATTATTAATTTCAAAAATTGTATTATTATATACAATTTTTGGAGAAGACCCATATGTAATTTTAGCTTTTAATTTATTATCATTATTTAAACAATGATAACCGCCTGATGAATGACCAAATAAAATAGTATTATTATAATTAGAAACAGGAAAATTATAATTATCACATATTGTAATATTAATATTATAGTCATTTTTTAACCCTTCATTAATAATAGATTTAGCGAATTTAATATAATGTTTACTTGGAACAGAAAAACCTTTCCATATTAAAAAATTAATATTATAATTTTTATTTATATTACTTTTTAAATTAATATTATTATTTATAATAAAGGTATTTATATAACCATTAATGGAGTAAATATAAAATAAAAAATATAATAATTTTTTAGATAACATTGTATAATAATATTAAATATATTTTTATATATTATTTGCATAATAAAAAATTTGAATTCTAACTATAACATTTTAATGATTAATATAAGAATATATTTCATATTTATATATACTTAATAAAAAATAAAGATCTTAATAATATTAAAAATCTGCTTCTAAACTAAATTTTCTTATTTCATTATGGTCTTGTTTGCCACCCACATTTGCTTTACTATATTGTGAAACACGACTTTCAAAAAAATTAGTCTTAGATTCAATAGAAATTCTATCCATAAATGGAAAAGGATTTACAGAATTCCAAATTTTTTCATAATTTAATTGTGTTAAAAGTCTATCAGCTACAAATTCAATATATATACTCATTAATTCAGAATTCATTCCTAACATTGAGCAAGGAATGCTTTCATTAATAAATTTCTTTTCAACTTCAACTGCTTCTTTAACAATTTCATGAACAGTATCTTGTGGTAATCTATTTTCTATTTTTGAATAAAGTAAAACAGCAAATTCAACATGCATGGTTTCATCTCTACTAATTAATTCATTTGAAAATGATAATCCCTGCATTAATCCTCTTTCTTTTAACCAGAAGATACTACAAAATGCTCCACTAAAAAATACACCTTCTACTAGAGAAAATGCAATTAATCTTTGTGAAAATGGTGCATCTTTGTTATCAATCCATTTAAAACACCAATCGGCTTTATCCTTGATACACGGCATATGATTAATAGCATCTAATGCTTCTGATTTCTCCACAGGGTCTTTAAAATATGTATCGATTAATAAAGAATAAGTTTCCGAATGAATATTTTCAATAGCCATTTGGAAAGCATAGAAAAATTTAGCTTCTAATACTTCAACGTCGTTAATAAATCTTTCTCCTAAATTAATATTAACAATAGTATCACTTGAACTAAAAAATGCTAAAATGTTTTTAATAAAAAATTTTTCATTAGTATTTAATTTATTAAAATCATCAATATCTTTACTTAAGTCTAATTCTTCGGGTGTCCAGAATGCACTAACTGCTTTCTTATACATTTCCCACATATCATGGTGTTGAATTGGAAAAATTGTTAATCTGTTTGAAGTTTCTAGTAATAGCTCCTTGGTATTTGACATTGTATTATATAATAACAATTTATTTTTATATATTATTTTTATAATTATAATAAAAAATAAATTACGATGAACATAATTCACACGAATCAGCATTTTCATCTACACATCGCATTTTTCTTTTAGCAAAATCTGGATCAATAGTGAATTGTTGTGTTTTTGCTTTGGGTTTAGTTCTAAGATAATAACTTCCTGTTTTTAATCCTTTTGAGTGTCCGTAAAAATGCATAGAAGATAATTTTTGAAAATCAGGATCTTCCATGTATATATTTAAACTCTGTGTTTGACAAATATATTTACCTCTGTCCGCAGACATATCAATAATTTTTTTCTGTTTAATTTCCCATGATGTTTTATATAAATCTTTTAAATCTTGGTCAATTTCTTTAATATTTTGAACACTGCCCTCGTATAATATAACAGTATCTTTAATTTCTTTATTCCATAATCCTTTATCAATTAATTTTTTAATCAGATATTTATTAATTACAATAAATTCACCACTTAGTGTTTTTCTTTGAAAGATATTATTTGTAATAGGTTCGAAACTTTCATTAAATCCCATGATTTGAGATGTTGATGCTGTAGGCATTGGAGATAATAGTAAACTATTACGAATACCAAATTCTTTAATATCATTTCTTAATTTATTCCAATCATATCTATCACTTGGATTTTCTTTCCATAAATCAAATTGAAATAATCCTTGAGAAATTGGACTACCTTCAAATGATGAATAAGCACCTTTGTATTTTGTTTTAATAATATCATTTTCAAATTCATTTACATATTTATTAATATCCAAATCACTATTATTATTCAAAATATCATCAATAATTTTACCTCTTTTTTTTGATAATTCCATCGAAGCTTCAACCGCCGCATGATATATTGTTTCAAATATCTCTTTATTTAATTCTGATGCCTCTTTACTTTCAAAAGGAAATTCTAAAATCATAAATACATCTGCTAATCCTTGAACACCAATACCAATAGGTCTATGTCTTAAATTGGACACTCTACCTTTTTCAATAGGATAAAAGTTAATATCAATAACTTTGTTTAAATTTTTAACAATTGTTTTAACAACACTATGTAATTTTTCAAAATTAAATTGATTATCATTAATATAAGTTGGTAGACATATAGATGCTAAATTACATACACCTGTTTCTTCGGGTGATGAATGAATTAAAACTTCAGCACATAGATTACTTGATTTAATTGTTCCTATATTTTTTTGATTACTTTTATTATTAGCTGCATCTTTATATAAAATATAAGGAACTCCTTGTTCAATTTGTGCTTCTAAAATTTTAAACCATAAATCTTGTGCATTTATTTGTTTTGTATATTTTTCCTCATTTTCATATTTTTCATACAATTCTTCGAATTCTTTACCATATACATCACTTAATCCTCTACATTTATCAGGACACATAAGAGACCATTTTTTATTTTCTTTTACTCTTTTCATAAATAAATCAGATACCCATAATGCTAAAAATAAATCACGACATCTTTCTTCTTCACTACCATGATTCTTCTTTAATTCTAAAAATGCTTCAATATCATTATGCCATGTTTCTAAATAAACAGCTATACTCCCAAGTCTTTTTCCTGCTTGATCTACATACCTCGCTGTATTATTAAATACACGAAGCATTGGAATAATTCCGTTTGATGTACCGTTTGTTCCTCTAATATGACTTCCTTTTGAACGGACTTGATGAATATGAATACCAATTCCTCCAGCATATTTAGAAATTAATGCCATTTCTTTCAAAGAATCATATATACCACTGATACTATCATCATTAACACTGCATAAAAAACAACTACTTAATTGCTGTCTTCTTGTTCCAGAATTAAATAATGTTGGTGTTGCGTGTGTGAAAAATTTTTTACTCATTAAATCATATGTTTCTAAAACATCTTTAATATCATTTCCATGAATTCCGATCGCAACTCTCATCCATAAATGTTGTGGTCTTTCAATAATTTTTTTATTAATTTTAATTAAATATGCTCTTTCTAAAGTTTTGAATCCAAAATAATCAAATAAAAAATCACGCTGATAATCAATATAATTATTTAATTTTTCTTTATTATTATTAACAATTTCATATAATTCATCTGAAACTAATGGAGAATCTTCTCCATGAATATCTTTGTTATTATATAATATTTGAATTGTTTCTGAAAAAGAAGGGGATGTATTTTTTTGATGATTAGATATGATTATTCTTGATGCCAAAACACTATAATCAGGATTATCTATTGACATACTGCTTGATAAATATGCTGCTAATTCATCTAATTCATATGTATTAACACCGTCATAAATACGAGAACATACTTTCTGTGCTAATTCATAAACATTGATATTTAAATCTGATGACAAATTTTTTAGTCTATTTAATACTTTATCAAAACTAACATCTTCGCATTGTGTATTTCTTTTAATTACGTGCATTTATTATATTTATATATAATATAATTTATTTTTATATATAAATATTAATTATTTATTGATTGTTATATTATTTTATATTATTAGAACACATATCATAACATATAAAATAATAATCATTAAATATTTATATTTAACTTAATATTCTTTTCCATTTTTAATAAATAAAACCAATAAATATACAATTATTATGTTAGTATTTTTTATATATTTAATAATACTTTAAGAACACTTATTTAATTTTTTGTAAAATAGATTTTTCCATTTATCATATATTTTAATATATTTTCTAATACAGTAATTATGTATTAATATTTCATAATATTGTAATTTTTTTTTAATTTTGAAAATATTATTTATATAAATTAAACTATTTTCATAATTATTAACATCATTTAAAAAATAATAGTTTTTATTATTATTATTATTATTATTATAATTTTTAATAATTAATAGATAATCATCGTTAATAATCTCTGTATATACCTTCATTAAAAAATGATTATTTTATTTAATATATCATTTTTTAATTTAAGTAATGAAAGAATTATCTAATGAAATTAAAGAAGTTTTAAAAAAAATTAATGAATGTTGTATTAAAATTACAGAACAAAAAAAATTAAATTGTAAATTTGAAAAATTAGAATTTTTAGAAAAAGAAGGGTTTTATAAACAATATCCAAATACTAAATTTACTGAATAACACATTTTGACTGATTTAAGTTTTTTATCATATAAGTATCTTTTAATTGATATCCTAATTTTTTATAATAGTTTCTGACACCAGTACCACTAATGATTGCCATTTTTGTATATCCATTTTCAAATGCTATTCTTTCTGCTTCAAATACTAGTTTTTTTCCATAACCTTTGTGTTGCATTGATTCTTCAATATTATTTCCAACATTATTTAAATTAGAATATACATGTAATTCTCTAATTAATGCCATATCTTTAAGAATTTCTAATCTATTTTCATTATTTTTACTCAATCGTAGTCTAATAAATCCAATTAAGTAATTATCTGTTTCATATGATATAAAATATTCTTTACCATCCGAACCATCATATTCTTCCATAGTTAGTTTTATATGATCGGGGTTTACAATATTATTACCAACTTCCCTACATCTAATACATTTACAAGACCAGTTATTTTTTTTCATATCATTTTGTAATAATTGTCGCATATTAACAAATTTATGACTATATCCACCCGATATATAAGTACTTGGAATATCTCTTATAATTCTATTCAGTCTTTTCCATTTTTGTACTTTTTGTTTAAAATCTTTAATTAATATAAATAATTTTGAATCATCATAAGGAATATATGAACCTTCTTCGTGCCATTTTTTAATTTTTGTCCACGGTACAATTGCCGTCGGGTATATTTTGTATTGATCAACTTGTAATCTTGGATCATATAATGAATCATTTAACATTTTAACATCCATTTCATAATTAGATCCTGGTAGATTTGGCATTAAATGTATATCGACTTTATAACAATTATCTTTTAATAATTTAATTGCCTCATATACACATTCAATGTTATGACCTCTATTGATTTTTTTAAGAACACTATTGTCAGTATGTTGTACACCAAGTTGAATTCTTGTGCAATTATATTTTCTAAATTTTTTGATTTCATTTAAATTAATAGTATCAGGTCGTGTTTCTAATGTTAATCCAATGATATGAATATTACTTTCTTCTTGATTAATACGAATTTCTTCTTCTAGAGATAAAACATCTCTTTTGTAAATATTAATAAATACATTTGCACTGTAATACAATTTTGTAATGAAATCATCCCTATATTGTTCAGGATATTCACTCCATGTTCCACCTAAAACAATAATTTCCAATTTATCTAATGCATGTCCCATTTCTTTTAATGTACTAAGTCTTGCATTCATTTGCTTAATAGGATCAAAATCGTTATCATTTGCTCTTAAAACAGCTGGTTCGGAAAATAAATAACTTCTAGGTTGATCAGTCCAATTATTACCTTCGTGTGCTTTTTCATTAGGACAATATGCACAATCATGTTTACATGAAAATTTACCAATTTGTAAATTACCATCGTCGTCAATATATTGAGGATGTGCCGATGTTAATACAGTAATGACTAATACACCAGAATCTGATTTTTGTTTTTTTTTTATCATTAAATTTTTAATTTTTATATTATCAATATTTAATTCTTCATATAATTTAATTAAATCACAATTAGATAAACTAATTTTATATTTTCTTTGCATTTTTTTTTGAAAAATAATAACATCTTTTTTACTATCAAAACATTGATATACAGATTGGAAATCATTTAGTAAATTTGACCATATATCTTTGTCAATATTATTTTTTTTATATTTTTTATTAATATCTTCAATATCAATACTGCACATTATTTAATAATACAAATATAAGATTTTTATCATTTTTTAATTTATTTAGAAAAAAATGATAATTAATATATATTTTTTATATCATAATGTCATTACTTCAATTGATTGATGATTTACCAACTGATATTCTTCTTGAATGTGCAAAATATATATATTTACCACCAAATAAATTATTACAAGAAATAAATCATTATGGAAAAGTAAAAGTTTCTATTGAATTATTAAAAACCTATAGATTAAATGATTTAATTAAAATTCATAAAGAATTATTAAAATCTTGGTATGAAATTTATGCTAAAGTATATTTAAATGATGTGGAAAGTGATCAAGAGGCAGTATGTGATATTGTATTTTCATATGAAAAAAATGATTTTAATAGAATTATAAATAAATTTATAAAGGAATTGATAATGATATTACCGTCAAATATATCAAATTTAATAATACAAAAACAAATATATAAATATAATGAATAAATTAAAGAAAACTTTTGAAGAACAATGGCGAATTTGTTACAATTGGATTATTTGTAATAAATTCGTTAAATGCAAAATAAGTAATTGCTAACATTGCTAATCTACCATTGTTTAATTCTTTTAATTCTAAATCTCTTTTTGTAAATTCACCTTTATTACTATAAAAATTTAGAGGATCAAATCCATAATCGCCAGGAATTCTATCATCGAAGTAATTATTATAATCTTTATTTAGAGAAATTGATTCAATTGTTGATGTAAATACAATAATACTCATGAAAAAAATTGGATTAATTTTGTCAAGACCTCCATTAAGAATAGAAGGAACTTTGTTATTAACAGATAATATGTTTGTATTTTGTGTAATCTCGGATAAATACGGATGAAATAATTCAGAAATTGGCCAACCAACTGTTGCAAGCATTGCTAATCTTCCGTGTTTAATTTCTGCTTCTCTATATTTTTTTAATGCTGTAATATCTGCTGCACAATTTAATGGGTCAAATCCTTTATTACCAACAAAAATAGATGCTGTTCCATCTGCTAAAATAGAATTTTTACTAAGAAATCCAAATTTAATTGCGTTTCTTACATATAAATTACCTCCATTTTCGATACCAAATTTATCAATATTAACAACTCTTTCAAATTCTGAAAAATCAATTTCATTATCATTATTTAAATCTCCTAATTTCATTATTTCATTATTTCCATAATAATTATTAAGTTCTTTTTGATCTAATTTACCAGACTTATCTTTATCAATTTTATCAAAATTTTTCGCATCCATATTATTATTTTGCATTTTTAAAGAAATTCTTGATTTCGGAAGAAAATTATTTGGAATTACAATATTATTAAATGCAAGTGCTAAGGAAATATATGACAAAATATAAAAAATTCTTTTCATTTTAATATTATATTAATATAAGTCTTATATAAATTTTTTGAAATAATCTCTTTGTTTTATAATTATTGCAACTAATAAACTTACTATACCAATAATTATATGTGTTCCATGTGATAAACATTTTTTGATATTAAAGAATCTTCCTAAAGAACAATGATCTGAATGAGTAGCTAAAGACCAAAATAAACCATTTATTAAAAATAAAATAACTAAAATATCATATAATAATTTCATATTAATTCTATATTTTACAAATATAATAATTTATATAAATCACAATAAAAAAAAGAAACAAACAAACCAAACTATAAAAACTAACAAAGTAATGTTAATTTATAAATATATATATCTATATCATATATTATATTATTTACATAATTTGATTTTCGAATTCTATTTATGAATAAGTTATTTTTCTTTTTAATTTTTAAAAACTTTTTATTTTTTTTTAAAATTAAATATCATTTTTTATACACCATTGTAAGTTAAATATCCCAAACTATTTAATTCATCGAATTTAATAACTGAAATATGAGGTTCTATTATTTTTTCTATATAATAATCATCTATATTCATCATAATATCATATATAATATCATATGCATATTTTGCATCAAATATTCCATGATAATCATATGAACTATTAATTATATTTTCTAATACTATCATATTTTCAGTACTTAATTGTTCTATATCACATGAAGATGGTATAATATCATTATTAAGTAATATATATATAATAGATATATCATATAAAGTTTCTAACAAAATATAATTATCAATTTTATTTAAATAATAAAGATATTCTCTAATGCTACCATATTTAATAATTTCATTTACTAGATTTTTAGGTTGTTTAAAAATAACTTTTGAATATATTTTATCAATAATATCATCGGGAAACTTTTCAATCAGTGTTGAAAGCATTTTTTGTATTTTAATATTAAAAAGTAATAATCATTTTTTATATTATTCATCAATGAATTGTTACATTTTATCTTGTAATATATCATAAACAATTTTATTTCTAATATCAATTGTATTTTTTGCTAAAGATAAATTTATCATCATAATTTTATTATATTCATAATCTTTATTATATTTTTCTGTTTTAATTATTTTTGGTAGTTTAACAACATTAATATAATCTATATACAGTAAGTTACATACAATATCATTTACATTCATTTTTTTTAATCTGTTTTTTGATATTGTAAAATTTCGGATATCAGTTAAGAGTTCTTTTGGTTGATTATAAATAATTTTAGAATAAATTAAGTTTGAGATATCTTCTGGTAAATTATCTATATTTTCAAGATTCATAATAATAAAAATGATTTTTTTTATTATATGTTGATAGATTATATTAATGAATTACAATTTAAAAAAAAAAGATGAATTAATTAAATTATGTAAAGAGAATAATATTAAAGGATGTACTAATAAAAATAAAAAAGAATTAATTGAAATGCTTAAAAATGAAAATAAAATTATTACTAATGAATATTTGAATATGAATGATTTAATAAATAAAATAATTAATACAGAATGTATTGAAATGATGAAAAAAATTCCATCAAATTCTATTGATATGATATGTACAGACCCTCCTTACTTTTTAGACGGTTTAGGTGATAATTGGAATAAAACTACAATAGATAATAAAGGTTCTTCATCACTAGTTGGTAATTTACCTAAAGGTATGAAATTTGATAGAAATCAATCAAAAAAATTTTATGAATTTTATTTAAAAGTTTCAAAAGAAATTTATAGAATTATTAAACCAGGTGGTGCATTTATTTCATTTAGTAGTCCAAGATTATATCATTCTATGACAATGGGAATTGAAGATACTGGTTTTGAAATTAGAGATATGTTAGGATGGATTTATACACAATCTCAAGTTAAAGCATTTTCACAAAATCATATTATTGATAAAGATAAATTATTAACAGAATGTGAAAAAACTAAACTTAAAGAATTATGCAATAATTGGAAAACTCCACAATTAAAACCGGCAATTGAACCAATGTGTTTAGCAGTAAAACCTATAGAAAATAGATATATTGATAATTTTCAAAAATATGGTACAGGATTAATGAATACATCTGAAGAAACTAAAACAGGGGATGGATATTTTCCTTCAAATATAGTAACAACTGATGAAATTGAAGAAACAATAGATAAAATATTTTTAGTATCAAAACCAACAAAAGTAGAAAAAAAAGAATATAATACACACTTATCTGTTAAACCTGTTAATTTAATTTCGCATTTAATTAAATTATTTACAAAGGAAGATGCTATAATATT
>CERK01012630.1_pt1 | contig 26956 bp, 26 predicted proteins | sample 530771 | NCBI WGS metagenome assembly CERK01 (sample SAMEA2620950, study PRJEB7988) | marine metagenome | biome: marine biome (ENVO:00000447); feature: deep chlorophyll maximum layer (ENVO:xxxxxxxx); material: "saline water (ENVO:00002010), including plankton (ENVO:xxxxxxxx)" | depth 30 m
GTTTATATTATTTGGCATAAGGTTTGTAAATTTGTTTTTATGAAATACAAAATAATTTTGTTTGTTGTCACATTGTTTTTTTCATGTGGAGTAAAAAATAATAAAATTTCAAAACCATCTTCAAAAATAACTATTTCACCCGGTGCTACTACACTATTGCAAGTAATCGCAGGAAAATTCCCTGGAGTTACTGTGATTGGTGAAAAAGTTTTAATCAGAGGGGGTAGTCTTTCTATTAATAATCAAGCTTATGCTATTTATGATATAGATGGAAATATATACACCGATTTTCCAGCGTTTATAGATCCACAAATGGTTAAAAGTATTTCAATTTTAAAATCACTTGCTGCTACCAATAAATATGGTGGAATAGCAAGAGGTGGTGCAATAGTTATCAAATTAAAAGCTAATCAATAAATGAAAAAAATTATAATTTTCTTACTAACAACTAATATTCTAATTTCTCAAAATTTTGAAGAAAATTTTTTAGACGGAACAATCATTTTTAAACTAAATAATTTTATCGAAAATAACGACGAATTTCAAAACAGAACGTCCGATAAAATTGGTTTGATTGAAAATATTTTAAATTATCCTGAAATCAGTAAAGTTTTTGAAAATATTGAAATTATTAAATTTGAAAGACCAAGTTTTTTTACTAACAAAAAAGAACTTCAAAAAATTTACAGAATAACATTTTCAGAATATGATCAGATAAATTATTTAATTTCTAAACTAAAAAAATTAAAAAATATTTCTTATGTTGAGAAAGAACCAATCTATTCTAACACTTTCATACCAAATGATTCATATCACAATGGATCTAACAAATGGTATCATACCTTAGTAGGATCTGAACAAGCTTGGGATATTAGTTTAGGAAGTGAAAATATTAAAATTGCTATCGTTGATAATGCAATTGCTACATCGCACGCTGATCTTAACACATTTAAACAGAGGGATGTAGCTGATAATGACAATGATGCTACTCCTCCCCAGACATACAATGAAAGCTCTTCTTGGTCTCATGGCACACATTGTGCTGGATTAGCTACAGCAGAAATAAATAATTCGATAGGAATTGCCTCCATTTCAGGAAATGTTGAATTAATCGCTGTAAAAGCAACCGGAGATAGTCAGAATCCATCTTATACTTATTACGGATTCGCAGGTGTACAATGGGCTTGTGAAAACGGAGCCAATGTTGTTAGTATGTCATATGGATCAGAATCTTCTTCAAACTCAATGCAAGAACTAATAAATTCATATCCTGAAGTGGTTTTTTTAGCTGCTGCTGGTAATGATAGTTCCTCTGCTCAAAATTATCCCGCAGCTTATTCTAACGTTATCGGAGTTGGATCTGTTGATAATAATGATACAAGATCATCTTTTTCTAATTACAACTCAGGATTTCCTTGGGTAGATATAGCATCTCCTGGTGGATATTCTTATGGTGGTTTATTGAGTACTGTGTATACATCAGACTCAAACGGATATGCTAGATTTGGTGGTACCTCAATGGCTACACCATTCGCAGCTGGTCTCGTTGGATTAATGTTAAGTGTTAATCCGTCACTAAGTCCCAATGAAATTTTAGGATGTTTAATCAATAGTGGTGTTAATATAAATCAGAATATTGGGCCAAGAATTGATGCATATGCCGCATTACTTTGCGCACTTCCAGAAAACAATAATCCCATTCCGGCATTTACCGCATCTCCTCAGACCACATATGAAAATCAGGCAGTCACATTTATAAATAACTCAGTGAATGCGACTGATTTTTTATGGTCCTTTGAAGGCGGGAATCCAAATTCATATGATGGTGAGAATCCTCCTGAAATATATTATTCAGATCTAGGTGAATTTAATGTTAGTCTAACTACTTCTAATAATTCTGGTAATGAAACTTTAACTAAAGAAGATTATATCACTGTTTATGTTGAACCAAGTGGAGAATGGATTTTACAAGACACTGATTTTTCTAATCAGAGTACTGGTATTAATTATTTATCAATTGTTAACGAAAATGTAGTATGGGGTACAGCGTTTGATGGTACTGGATCAGGGCAAAACATGCAACAATTCACAAAAACAATTGACGGAGGGGAAAATTGGGAATCTAATAGTATAAATTTGGGTAATTTAAATTTAGGTATTTCAATGATACATGCAATAAGTGATGAAATTGCATGGGTTGTTGCTTATCCAACTGCTGCCAATCAAATTGGCGGGATTTATAAAACAAATGACGGAGGAATAACATGGAGCAGACAAGATAGTGCAAACTATAACACAAGTTCATCGTTTGCTAATGTGGTATATTTCTGGGATGAGAATACTGGCTTTGCTCAAGGAGATCCTATAAATGGTGAATTTGAACTTTATGTTACCTCAAATGGAGGTGAAAATTGGCAAATTGTACCTGGAAATTCTATACCTAATCCTTTAGGTGGTGAGTATGGATATACTCGTCAAATCGAAGTTGTGGGTGATAATATTTGGTTTACAACTAATAATGGTAGGATTTATCACTCTATCGACAAAGGAAATAATTGGTCTGTATATCAATCACCGATAAATGATTTTGGAAGTGCTGAAGTAAGTGGAAGTATTTCATTTAGTGATTCACTAAACGGAATAATTATTGATAATAATGGTAATGTTTTTAGAAGTTTTGATAGTGGATATTCATGGTCACAAATTACAATAACTGGACCTGTTTATACCTCAGGATTATGTTTTATTGAAAATACAAACACTGTCTTCACTACAGGAGGTGGTTCATCTTTTAGTACTGATGGAGGATACTCATGGACACCAATTGATACTGCACCTCACCTATTTGTTGATTTTTATAATGAAGAGTTGGGATGGTCAGGTGGATGGACACAGGTAACAGGTACTATTTCAAGCGGAGGTGTTTGGAAATGGGAAGATTTTTCATTAGAAATAAATATTCCTGAAGATGAGTTAAATTCAATTAAATATTTTCCAAACCCTACAGATGGTTTGTTAAACATTTTATATGAAGGTGAAATACAGACCATAGTTTTAGATATTAAAGGAAAAGAAATAATTAAAACAGACAAAAAAATAATAGACTTGATGAATTTAAATAAAGGAATATATATTCTTAAAGTAATTGATCAGTCAAGCAAAAAAATAGACTTTATAAAAATTATAAAAAAATAATTATGAAATATTTAGTATTATTACTAATAACCTTTTCGGTAATGATATCAGATTATGAAACTCAAAATTACTCTACAATAATATCTGAAGATAATTTTGAGATTCGTTTTTATGAATCGTCTATCAAAGCTAAAGTTATTTCCGATAAAAGCGCTAACGGAAATTTTTACAAACTCTTTCAATTTATTAGTGGAAATAACTCTAAAAAACAGAAAATTGCAATGACTACTCCGGTTTATATGAAAAATGATAATAATAAAAATATTATGGAGTTTGTAATGCCTTCTGACTATAATTTAGAAACAATCTCAGAGCCTAACGATAAGGATATTACAATTTATAAATCTGAACCCAAGCATTATGCATGCATTAGATATGGAGGGTATTCAAATTCAAAAAAATTTAACACCCACTCATTAAAATTAATTAACAAATTGAATGAAATGAGTATAAAGAGTATCGGAGATGTTTTTTTTGTTTCTTACAATAGCCCTTATAAAGTATTTGGAAGAAGAAATGAGGTAATGGTGGAAATTAAATACTAAACTAATCCTCAAGAATTGCTACTCCATTAGCTATCATGTTGATTTTGTATTCTGGTTGAGTAATATTTTCAATTTCTTCTATTGATAGTTGAGCATCCTCAGCATAATGTCTAAGTCTCTCTACAGAAATTGTATCACTGAAGATTTTACCGGACATCAGTATACTCTTGCCTTCAATTCCAGTTTTAGGCACAAAGAATCCGTAGTCTTTAAATTTAACAAAAATAGTATCCAAGTCAACTTTCACATTCATCCAACATCCTTTCTTTGGACATACATTAATAATTTCACCCGAAATATTAGTGAGGTCATAGTTATCATCAATTTTTTCATAGAATACCAGACTAGGGTTTATATTATCTCCATAATTGATGTATTGAGTTTTTTGATTACATGAATAAGTTGTTAATAAAGTGAAAAAAATTGATAAAATATTGATTCTCATTTTGGTTATTTTTGCTTTTCAAATTTACCTATTTTGAATGAGAGATTTGAATAAAATAAAAAATAAATGGAAAGCTCAATTTGAGCTAAAAATTGATGCAACTAAAAGTCAAATTTGGGAATTAATTTCTTCTCCTTCGAATTTAGAGTTATTTCATCCATTTTGTAAATCTAATAAGGTTATCATTTGGCCAGGTAAGAAATCAATTGACAAATTAGTTTATTTAAACGGTCTTACATACAAAAGAGAATTTTACTCATGGGAAAAGTCAAAAGGATATAGTTTATTTATAGGAGAAAAAGAGAAAGAACAATCATATGTTGTATGGGAGATCTTTGATATAAACGAATCTAATTATTTGAAAATAACGGTTTACCCATATATTCTTAGGGATATGCCAAAGTTAATCAGTTATCTTACTTACAAATTTATTGTTATTCCAACTTTAGAATCTTATTTAAAAAGTGTTATTAGAGGGGTAAATTATTATCTAACCACAAAAAATAAAACCCCAAAAAACTATTTTGGGTATCATAAATGGTTTTCATAAAAATTAAAAACGTTTGGTATAAATTTTGGTATTAAAATAAATTTAGAATTATAATGAAGAAAGTAAATTTATTTGAGGAATTAATACACGAAAGAAATAAGGAAATTAATTCTGATGAACTAAAAACCCTATTAAAAAATATATGGTCAAAAGAAGATCAAATAAAAAAATCCCTGAATAAAAAAAACAATAATAAATTCAATGATTTAAAATTTGATAAAATGGTTTCTAAAAATATATTTCATAAAGAAACCATAAAAAAAATATGTATTAGGTACAGACTAAGATTTTTAGATTCAAACCTATTCAAAGGAGATTATCCTAAAAATATTATAAAAATAATTGGAGATTTAGAAAAAAAGCATGACACTAAACTCAATAATTTCATGATTATGGCTCCTTCAAAGCTTTTTAAAATCAAAAGCCCCGATGATCCAATCCTATTTGTTCCTATTGGAAACAATTACTATTATTTAATACACAAATGGGGAGAGGAATTTAATTATATCCGAAAGTTACTGGTTCTTCCTTTTAAAAATATTGACAACCTTATTGTATTCTCTGTTTTGGTGAGTGTATTTTTTGCGTTATTCGGTAAACTATTTATGCCCAGCTTAACTTTCTCTGAAGTGTTTATATTATTTCTATTTTTGGTAAAAGGATTTATCTTTATTTTCTTTTATATATTCTTTCTTACAAGAAGAAATTTTAGCGAAAGTATTTGGAATAGTAAGTACGATTCTTTTTAGTTTAGAGCAACCTTTAATCAATACAAAGAGAGCAATACGAGAATGCAACAGAACAAGAAAGAATTGAAATGGAGAAAGAACTAAGGGTTGATATGTGGGGTAATAATGCCTCAGCTTAGGGGTGTTTGTGACACCAAAAAGAAAAGACCCACTAATTAAAGTGAGCCTTAACAGATGTGACCTCGACAGGATTCAAACCTGTAACCTTCTGAGCCGTAATCAGATGCTCTATTCAGTTAAGCTACGAGGCCGTTATATGATTAAAAACGCTACTTTATAAAACTGCATTATTTTGTCTGTGTCCAACCACGTGTCCAACAAAAATTTTCTATCAGATAAATGCTTTATAAAATTATTCGATAATCATCTCTTGAATTTTTTCACTAATTTCCATACCCCACTGCATAGAAATCGGTAAAGATTCCTGAGTGATTATTGCTGTTTTTTCTGCAATTTTTTTTCCGATTGGGGTTTTAAACATTAAAATAGCTTCTCTTAAATCACTTTCAGAATAATGGTTTTTATAAACAGGAACCATTTTGCTGATAAAACCTGTTATCATCTCTTGCTTAAATTCATCAAATTTTTCTTCATCCAATTTAACCCCGAACATTTTATACATTTGAACAAATGTAGAATCAAATGTTTTTAAGCCACCTTGCACGTTTAAAAATTCGGTTAATAGACTCTTGTAATTCTCGTCATTAGTTTGTGAAAACCCTAAATTAATAGAGATTAAAAATATTATAATAAATACCGATTTTTTCATTTTTTTATTTTTATTAATTTGAATAAAAATACGACAATTAACAGAAACTGATTCGTAATTTTTATTAAATATAAAAAGTAATATAAATAAAGATTTTTTACATATATTTGCTTACATAAAGCTATGCGCGCAGTGAATTTAATCTAAAAAATTATGAGAAAAAATTTAATTCTATTTTTATTTATGATATCAATTATTTCATGCTCTGACACTGAAATAAATAATTCAATAAATAACCTTTCCTTAGAAGACCATATTGAATTGATTAAAAATCATGAAGATAAATTAGAAATTACTTTTGAAGAGCTTCCTGAAGTTTCCCAAAATTATATTAATACATTAGAAAATAATATTACTACTGAATTAATATTTCATGCTGAAGACCTAGGATATGAAGTTAAAATTAAAAGAGAGTCTAGAAGTTTAATATCTCTTTTAAGTATGATTTATATCTACTTTGATCAGAATGGAGAGCTACTTTTTGATGATCAATACGATGGTGATTATGATGGTGATTATGATGTGTTTGAAGAATGGGAAAATATTATGTGTTTCGACATAGAATTTCCAATTTCAGTAAATATGGCTGATGATTCTCAGATTTCCATCGGAAGTGAGGATGAATTATTTGAAGCATATTACGAGGCTAGTGACGAATTTGACAGTCAACCAGAAATCAATTTCCCTATAAATATTATTTTCTATTATGAGAACGAAAATGGGAATGAGCTGCCAGAAGTAATTGAAGTTGGAAGCTATGAAGAACTTGAAATGTATTTTGGTATGTGTCCTGATAATGACGAAAACGAAAGTGAAGATGGAGATTATGAAAATTACTGGTATCAAATTGATTGCTTTGATCTAGTTTATCCTATTTCAATGACAAATCCTGATGGTGAGATACTTTCTGTTGATAGTGAATATGTTTTAAATGAGTATGTTGAACAATGGTATATTGATAATGAATGTAATAATGATGAATGCGGAGGATTTGAAATAGTCTTTCCATTGACAGTTGAATACTATTCTGAAACAAACGATCAAACGCAGAATATTACAATTTATTCTGAAGAAGAATTATCAGATTATATTGATGAATATTGTGTTGATGATGACGATAATGATGATGAGATTGATTCGTGTGGAGAAATAGTATATCCAGTAACCATTGAAGCTCCAAACGGAGATCAATTTACGGGGAATAGTGAAGATGAAATCTTATCACTAATGGAAGAATGGTATTCGAATAATTGTAATTCTATGGAATGTGATGATGAGTTCGAACTGGTTTTTCCTATTACAATGGAATTTGAAGATAACCAAGGTGATATTATTATTATAACGGTTCAATCTGAGGTTATGCTTGAAGAAATAACAGAGCAATACTGCGAAAATTAAGTTTAAAAATCTGAATTATTATCTAATTATAACTTTAAAACTTTTTTTATCAGACTTTAAAATATAAATTCCTGGAACAAGATTATTTGTTGATATCCTTGTTATTCCGTTTAAAAAACTAATTAAAATTGGAATTCTTTGACCTGTTATACTATAGAGGTGAAATTTTTCTAATCCATATGAATTTATAATTCTAATATTATCACCAATAATTACAGGGTTTGAAACAAGTCTTAAATTTGATTTTAATATATCAGTATCAGAAAGATTATTTTCAAAATATTGAGATCCAAATTCAAAACTTTCATTTCCGATAATTTTACCAATCAATCTTCCTGGAATATCATCAATATAAGGGTGTATTCCTCCCCAAATTCTTGATAAGCTACACTGGTCAGCAGCATCCTTATATGAAACCCATTGTAGCTCAATATTCTGACTAGGACCATCTTCGAATACCAAAAAATCTTTTTGTTTAGCCTTAAACACTTCAAATCCACCAGGAAAATAAGGGCTTCCTGTAAAGTTCTCAAGCATCTCTGCAGCAGCTCTAGAATATGTTGAATGACCAGAAACATATCCTGCAAAATTAGGTGTAACGAACGTAGGTCTTTGATAAGGCCACCAATTTTCTGCTAAAATCCAATTAACTCCAGCAAAATCAGACTCAGTATTTTCTATATAATTATGACCCATCCAAGTATACAATTTTATTTTACCAACATGTTCATTTTCATCTCCTGCCAAGGGGTCACCTACTTCCACAATTTCAATTAAGTCATCAATTAAAATAAAACCATTTTCGTTATAGTTACCCAAAGTTGGATCTGAACTTTGCCCTAACTCTGAAAAATATCTTATTGCTGAAATTGGTCTAATATAATCATACCATCCTTTTATACCCCAAACCGAAACTGCAACATCGTGCATTACACCACCTAAAATAAAATACGATTTTACATCCCATTCTAGGTCAGATAATTCTTCTCCTTGACCTTTAAATTTTTTTTCTAACATAGAATTATCATTAATTGAATTTAGTAAAACAAACCAATGACCAGGTGGTGTTTCTGAATCAGGTCCATCAGCCCAATACTCTGCTAAGACTCTGGTATAGTCACCTCTTTTAACATTTTGAACATCATATGAATCACCAGTGATTGGATTATTTATATATCCATTACTTGTATCTCCTCCATCATAATAATTATAAAAATTAGTAAAATTATAGAAATCTGTTGGGTATGTATTGTCATCTACATTTCCTAATGAATTAGGTGAAATATCCCATATTATATTATCTTCAGGAGTAAGATGAGATCCCCATATAGAAACCATAGAAAAAGCTTCAATAAATAATTCATTTGTATCACTATTTCCGTCAATATTTGGAGGACTACCTGGATCATGGTATACATTATATGCGTTACCATCACGCTCATATGTTGTGATATCTTCATCCCTCAACCCAAAAGGCCATACATTTCCCCATTCAGCACCCAAAAAATCTGGAGTAGTTTCTGATAAAATATTTCCACTCTGGTCTACAAAAATATCGAGCGATAACGGTTGCCATCTATTGGGGTCAAATAAACTTGAATTACCAGGGAAAATTGGGGCTAGTGGTTCGTTAACAGCTTGATAATATTGATTGGTATAATCTAATTGCTCGTTAGATCCGTCAATAAGCCCATATTCAATGTATTTCTGAGCTATATAATTTCCTAAATCAGATGAATTTAAATCACTTTGGTCAGATTCAAAATAATTTATGTCTAAACCAAGCATATTCATTAAATTATTACATTTTTGAACTATTTTATCATTTCCTGGTGATTGCGAAAATCTGTGTAATATCAATCTGTATGCAGCATAGCTTATAGAATTAATATTATTAACGTTTTCTGGATCATTACTCGAAAATGAAGTAAAATTTGAATTAAAGCCATTCACATTATTACCTATTAAATAAGTAGAACCTTTTTCGTTAACAATAGCCCAAGCGTCATACATTGCAGCACTGATATGAAATAAATTTCTTGCATGAACAGTTGGTCTTGCTAAATCATTTCTTATAGAATAAAGTAAAACTTCATTCCAAAGTCTTGCTACAGAAAAACTATAATCATCATAAATTAAAGGAAGTTGAATGGATACATCAAATTCGATTAAATCTGTTGAACACTCATCGTTAGTAGCAACCAAAGATAATTTACCGACCTCAGAAATATCCCATAAAACTTCAACTTCAGATAAACCATTTTCTGAAATAATTGAACCATTTTCAACTTCCCACATAAAAGAAATAATAGAATCATCGGTATATGAATAAGTGTGAGTTTCTAATGGTTGAACAATATTTTGACCGTAAATTTCCTCAGAATCAATATAATTACAAGAACCATCATTTAGAGTAGCTTCAGAATTATAGTTACAGGAATTTATATCTGTACATCCTTCAATTTTTATCGATGTATTATTATCAATAGCTTGAATACCTTGGCCCTCAATTATTTTATATGTTGAATTTGTTTCAATATCGTAATATGTCTCCTCCCCACTACTTGGCCAATTTATAGTAATGCTAGAAATATTGTTATTTACAGATCCTCCAAAATGAATAGCTTGAACTGATTGATTTTGATATCCTGAGCCTGTATAATGTCTTATCTGACTAGTACCATCTTCAAAATTCACGCTAATTATTGATCCTAAACCGTCACTATTAGAAATTGTACCCTGTAAATTAAATTTAACCCATGATCCTGAAATAGTTTCAGAATAATATGAGTCTACAGACTTGTTTTCCCATAGATTAACATTTAAATTAAAATCTGTAACAATTAAATCCAAATCACCATCATTATCGTAATCAAACGAATTTACAGATCTACTCTTGGACATTAATGGTGGATTTCCTGAAAAATTTCCATAGGTAAAAGTATTTCCAGAGTCATTAATAAAAAATCTATCATCCTCTGGATTAAAGAACCCATTGGCTACATAAAAATCCTCAAAACCATCATGATTAAAATCTGAAAAAATAACTCCCCACGCCCAATCTGTATCATATAAATTTACCTGATCAGATAAATTTGTGTATGGTAGACTAGTATTAAAAGCATCTTTTGCGTACAAACTATTTTGTTTAATATTTGTTACAAAAAAATCTAAATTTAAATCATTATTAAAATCACATGTGGTTAACCCCATCCCATCAAAAGGATCTTCAACAGCATATTCATATGCCATTTCAATAAAACCATTTCCTTGCTGATTAATCAAAAGCTGGTTAAATTGATCAAAATCATTAGCTATATAAATATCTGGATACATATCTTCATTGGCGTATATTGGCAAAGCTGAAAAACTATTAGCATTTTCAATGTAAATCGTTAAATCAATCTCTTCAAAAGACTCATTTCCGAGATTTTTATATAATTTATTTGGAGAAATCTGATTATAATCAGATAAAAATAAATCAAGAAATCCGTCTAAATCATAATCAAACCATAATGCACCAGTTATATAACATTTTTCACAATATGTTTGTAAACCTGCAGATTCTGTTATGTTTGAAAATGTTCCGTTACCATTATTTTTATAAAGTTCACTTTGAACAGCATTCCCTAAAAATAAATCAGGATAACCGTCATTATTAAAATCTGCCCAGGAAGCTGATAATCTATCACCATGCTCAATGGTGTCAAAACTAAACTCACCATCAATATCATAATTAATCAGATCAATATCATGGTTTAAATTCTGATTAATACCAGAATTTTCTGTAACATCAATAAAATTACCATTATTAGTATTTTCTAATAATACACTCCAATTTGATTCATTGTTTTCAGAGCGTGCAGTTACAATAAAAACATCTAAATCGCCGTCTAAATCATAATCAGCAACCGAAACACCATTATTACCAGAGTAACCTGTTAAATTTGAAATATCAGTAATATTTCTAAATTGTTGGGCGAAAATTATCTGGGTTATAAAAAAAATATATAAAAATTTATATTTCAAAAAATTAAAATTAAATTATTACAGTTGACAAAACATGTCTTCTCCGCAACATTGTGGAGATTTTATCTTTACATGACATACAGTACATATTTAAATTTGAACTACGGAACCGTCATCTAAATCTAAGTGATCATTTTTTAACGGGACTTTACATTTTGCACAGGTAGCATTAACAGCCATTCCACATTTATTACATTTATAGGTTTCCATTTAATTAATTTTTTCGTTTATCAAATCTTTCATTATTTTTTTGGCTGAACCTGTTAAAAATCAGCCAGATTAACAAAATTACTATAACAATACAAACTACAATATCTATCATATAAATCTATTTAAGAGAAACTGCAGTTCCGTAAGCTAATATTTCTGATGCTCCTTGTGTAATTACTGATGTCGTAAACCTTATATTCAATATTGCATCAGCACCAATTTTATTGGCATCTGTAATCATTCTCTCCATTGCTTGTTCTCTGGCATAAGCCTGGAGTTTGGTATATTCTTCAATCTCACCGCCTACAACATTTTTAAGCGCAGCAATAAGATCCCTACCTATATTTCTTGTTCTTACGGTTGAGCCTCTTGCAATACCCAAAATTTCTATAATTTCTTTATTTGGGATAGATTCTGTAGTTGATAATATCATTTTTTAAATTTTAATTTCATTTGTTTTAATTTTAAACATTGAAGATAATAGAATAATAGGTTGCCACTCATTTGATTTAGAGCAAAAAACTCTGTGCTCAGTACTTTTTGGCTCCATCAAATTATCACTAATGCCAATTTCAATTATATGTTCTTTTGGAAGAGGGTTTTTTGTACCAGTTCTGATAGATTTTTTTGAATAATCTACCAGGGTTACTGGTGCTTTTTTGAAACCCAAATCCTTTAACGCAAAATATCTGTGATGTCCGTCAATAATAAGCATACTTTTGTGACAACACACAATTGATGATATAATATAATAATTATCATAAGATTTAATAAACTTAGCCAAAGAAGTTTTCTTTTTTTCAATTATCTTCTCGTGAGGTTTTAATAAGTCAATGTCCATTAATTTCACATCTACTATCAAGTCACTATCAAAATCAATTGAAAACATAAAAAATTTTATATAAAGATATTAAATCTTTAATAATTTAAAGATTTGTAAATTTACATTATGAAAATAGTTTCAATATTTTTTTTATTTATTAGTATTACATATTTGTTAACCAAACCCTACAGTGATAGAATTGACTCAATGCTGAAATTATCAAAATTATCAACTTTTAACGCGTTATGGCTTTCGTATATTGAAGGAATTGCAATTGGTGCATTAATTATGTTAATTATTTTATAATTTTACATAGATTATGAGAATAGAACAAATATACACAAGTTGCCTATCTCAAGGTACTTACTACATAACATCTGAGAATGAAGCAATAGTAATTGATCCTTTACGTGAAACTCAACAATACATAGACAAGGCTAAAAAAGATAATGTAATAATCAAATATATATTTGAAACTCATTTTCATGCAGATTTTGTTTCAGGGCACATTGATCTTGCAAGAAAAACAGGTGCAAAAATTGTTTACGGACCTGGTGCAATTACTAACTACCCAGTTTACAATGCCAAAGATTCAGAATTATTTTCTGTCGGAAAAATTATAATAAAAACAATCCATACACCCGGACATACTCCAGAATCAACTTGTTTCCTTTTAATTGATGAAAATGGTGAAAATCATGCATTATTCACAGGAGATACACTATTCATTGGGGATGTTGGTCGCCCTGATTTGACTACAACATCCAATTTAAGCAGTGAAGACTTGGCGGGAAATCTTTTTGATTCGCTAAGAAATAAAATATTAACCCTTGAAGACAAAATAATCATATATCCTGCACATGGCGCAGGATCATCCTGTGGAAAAAATTTAAGCAAAGAAACTTTTAGTACTCTAGGAGTACAAAAAAAAACAAATTATGCTCTTAGAGAAGACATGTCAAAAAAAGAGTTTATTTCTGAAGTATTAGAAGGAATGCCAAAACCTCCAAAATATTTCAAAGAAAATGCAATGATGAATAAATTAGGTTACAATTCATTTGACGATGTTATAAGCCAAGGAAATAAAGCGATTGAGGTAGAAGATTTTAAAAATCTAATTTTAGATCCAGAAATAATTATTTTAGATGTCAGGGATCAAAGAGATTTTATTCAAGGTCACATTGCTAATTCAATATTTATAGGCTTAAATGGTAGCTTTGCCCCATGGGTTGGAACTGTAATTGAAAATACAAACCAAAAAATTCTTTTGGTAGCTCCAAAAAAGAGAGAAATAGAAGCCATTACAAGACTTTCAAGAGTTGGATTTGATAATTGTATAGGATATTTAAACTGTAGTATTTCAAGGTGGAAAAAGCTTGGAAACCCAATAAGCAAAATTGAGACCTTAAAATCTAAAAAATTTATTGATATACTTAAGGTTAATAAAATAAACATCTTAGATGTTAGAAAAAAGTCAGAATATAATATTAAGCATATTGAAGGAGCTGTAAATGCACCATTAGGTTTATTAAATAAATTTGCGGATGAAATGAGATTTGATGATAAATTATATATCCACTGTGCTGGAGGATACAGATCCATAATCGCTATTTCAATCTTAATGAAACTTGGATTAGAAAATTTAGTTAATATTACCGATGGTTTTAATGGAATTTTAAATTGTAATTTAAATAATAGCTGTTACAATTCTAATCAATAATTTTTCTGTAAATGTATCTTGCACTTACCCAATTATTTTTCTCCTTAAAATCTTTAAAATAAAAGTTTAAGTTTTTTAATTTTATATTTACAAAATCTAGATCTTCTTTATAAAATCCGCTAATTATTAAAACTGTATTTGACTTAGAAATAGTTGTAAAGTTTTTAAAATTATCTACCAAATGATTTAAATTTATATTACAAAGTATTAAATCATATTTATTGTTAGTCAAACATTCAGAGGATGAATTTTGAACAAAAACTTTTTCACATTTATTTCTTTTTAAATTTTCAATTGAATTATCATAACATCTTTTATCAATATCAATAGCATCAACTTTTAAAGCTCCTTTTTTTTCACATAAAATTGATAAAATAGCAGTACCGCAACCAATATCAGTAACTGTTAATTTTTTTAAATTTGATTCTAAAATATATTCAATAATTAATTGGGTTGTTTCATGATGACCTGTTCCAAAACTCATTTGAGGCATAATAACTACTTCATATTTTTTATGAAAAGCTTTATGAAAAGGTGCCCTAATTACACATTCATCATTAATTTCAACAGGGTCAAAATTGTTTTCCCATTCTTTATTCCAATTTTTATCTTCAATTAAACTTATAGAATAAGAAATTTTAAATTCTGTTGATTTTAGCAAACTAACTTCATCTAATAATTTTATTTTAAAGTCTTCAAGTTTAATGTAAGCAATAAGGCCTAAATCATTTTCTTCAAACATTTCAAATTTTAACTGGCTCATTTCAGCGATTAAAATTTCTGTACCGGGATATATTGGAGAAATATTAAAGTTTACAGAAATATACTTATTGTTCATTTGCAGATTTAACTATACTAATAAAATCTGAAAAAATTAAGGAAGCCCCACCAATCAAACCACCGTCAACATCTTTAAGAAAAAATATTTCTTTAGCATTATTTGGCTTAATACTTCCTCCATACAGTATTTTTAATTTATTTGAAATATCGGAGCCGAAATTTTTATTAATCAATTCCCTGATAAATTCATGCATTTCTTGTATTTGATGTAGGTTTGCAGTTATTCCTGTTCCAATAGCCCAGACAGGTTCATAGGCAAGTATAATATTTTTAAATTCATTTGGCTTAAGATGAAAGACACCTTCAGAAATTTGGGTTTTTATTACATCAAAATAATTGTTGTTTTTTCTTTCAATCAATTCTTCGCCAACACAAAAAACAATATTCATTGAGTTTTTAATCGCTGAACTAACTTTTTTAGATAAAATTTTATTTGATTCTTTAAATAATTTTCTTCTTTCACTGTGACCTATTATAGATGTTTTTATATTTATGCTTAGTAACATTTCAGCTGAAATTTCACCAGTATATGCTCCTTTCTGCTCATAATGCATATTTTGAGATATTACCTCAATTTTTGAAGAATCCAACATTGAATTAATATGATATAAATTGGTAAAACTTGGAGCTAATTTAACATCGACATTGTCAAAAGAAACTTTAGATAGTTTGGAAACAAAGTCATTTGACTCTTTCATATTCATATTCATTTTCCAATTTCCAGCAACAATTTTTTTTCTTTTCATTTTATTTTATTTTGATCCTTGGATCTAGTTTTACATAGATAATATCCACTAATATATTTATTAATATGAACATAATTGTAATTATCAATACTGAACCCATTAAAACGGGTAAGTCTAGTAAATTTAAAGCATTTACAATCTCTTTTCCAATTCCATTCCAGCCAAAAATAAATTCAACAAAAACAGCGCCAGCAAGTAGTGATGCAAACCAACCTGAAATTACTGTGACAACTGGATTTAAAGAATTCTTTAAAGCATGATTCTTAATTACATAAAATTCCGATAACCCCTTTGATCTAGCAGTTCTAACATAATCTTGTTTTAATGTATTCAACAATTCGTTTCTGATTAATTGGGTGATTACAGCCAAAGGTCGAATTCCTAAAACAATTGATGGCAAAACTAAATTTTTTAATTCCAAAATATAAGATTCACCATAATCATCCAATTCAAATAAACTACCAGTCATTTCCAGTCCTGTATAATCTTTAAGGATGAAGCCAAATATCCATGCAAAAATTATAGCGCTAAAAAAAGATGGTAAACTCATACCAACTGTACTAAAAAATTGAATTATAATATCAATAAATGAATTTTTATTTAGAGCTGAAAAAACCCCAAAAATAATACCAAGTATGATTGCAATTAATATAGAAGAAATTGCCAACACAATTGTATTTGGGAGGGTATTATAAATTATTGTAGAAACCTTTTTTCCTTGTCTAACAAATGATGTTCTCAGATAAGGAAACTTTAAATTTATAGTGACATTATAAGTTTTAAATAGTTGAATTCCTGTGTATTTTTTTTTATCAAAAAATGAATATTCGTTTTGATTAACGGAGTGAATAGAGACGGGAGATAAATCATTTAGATACAAACAATATTGAGAAAAAATAGGCTTATCAAATCCGTATTTTTTTTTTACAATTTTTAATTGTTCTAAATTTTCATTTTGGCCCAGCATCATTTGAGCAGGATCTCCAGGCAAAATATTAAAGAGAAAAAAAATTACCGTAACTACACCAAATAAAGTTAAGAGAGAGTAAAAAAATTTATCTAGAATATATTTAATCAATTATTTGAAATTTAAGTCTAAAAAATCATTGTAATGCTTCTTATCGGTAACGGTACCTTCATTTAAAATGATTGCACCTGGGTTAGATCTCACAATTGTTTTCAAAGCTGTTTCATCACAAGTATAAAACTCAAAAAAAAGTTTATTATTTTTTAAAAAATTATTTCTTTCCTCTTTAGAAGATGCTGTCAATCCAATAACTTTATATCCTCTATCTTTTGCTTTATTAGCAGAATAAATTAAATCTTTAATAGCACTTTTTGAGAATTTTTGAATATCATATGAGACATAAATAACTAATTTTTCTTCATTTAAAATTTCTTTAGTTAGATCATTATTATTAAACTCTATTGTAAAATCATAAATTAATGGCTCATAACCCTTTTCTATTAATTTAGTTTCTACATCGATAAAATCCCATAAAACATCTGGATAATCTCCGTTAGTTGTAATTATTTTTGTTTCATTACCATCCATAAATTTCCATTTATACTCAATTTTATCTTTTGGTGCATCATCAGGTATTGTCATGTTTTTGATGATATTATCACCAATCTTATATGCTCTAAAATCTAAAATCGGTAGGTGATTTAGTACCTGGTAAGTAATTAATAAACAAAAAATTATTGAAAATCCTATTACATACTTTTCAAAAGTAGAATTAAAAAGAGGTTGTAATAAATTCTTCTTTAAAAATAAAAAAGAAATCATAATCAGAAGAATTACATCTTTTATAAATGATTCCCATGGGGTAAGTTTTATTGCATCACCAAAACACCCACAGTCAGTAACCTTATTATAATAGGCAGAATACCATGTTAAAAAGGTGAAAAACAAAATCATCAATAATAAACTCCACAAAGTAAAATGCTTTTTAAAACCTAAAATCAAAAAAACACCTAATACCACTTCAAAAATAACAATGAAAATTGCCATTGGAAGAACAAATGGAATTAAAAAATCTATATCAAAAACGGTAGGCCCAAAATATTCTTCTAACTTAAAAGAAAAACCAATAGGATCATTTAACTTGATTAAACCTGAAAAAATAAATAAGAATCCTACAAAATACCTGAAAATTATAATAATATATTTCATTAAACTTTTAAATGAATTAAAGCAAAAACTGCGTAATTAATAATATCTGTATAATTAGCGTCAATACCTTCACTTACAAGTGTATTACCTTGATTATCTTCAATTTGCTTTACACGAAGTAATTTTTGCAAAATCAGGTCTGTTAGAGAACTAACTCTCATTTCTCTCCATGCCTCTCCATAATCATGATTTTTATTCGTCATCAAATCTCTTGTCTTATTCATCATCAAATCATAAATCTCCATACATTCCTCAGGGATTAGATCAGCTGTTTCAGAAATTCCTTTCTCAATTTGAATTAAAGCCATAATTGAGTAATTGACTATTCCAATAAATTCATCAGATTGACCCTCCTGAATCATTTGAACAGAGTTTTGCTGTAGCCCTCTAATCCTTTGGGCCTTTATAAAAATCTGGTCGGTTAAAGAGGAAAGTCTTAAAATTCTCCAAGCGCTTCCATAGTCATGTAATTTCTTTTCAAAAAGAGATTTACACTTAGCAGTTACATTATCATATTGCGTTAACGTTTTTTGCACAAATAGTAATAATTTTACGTAAATTTCGATTAAATATCTTTAATGATCAAACAAACATCTTTAAATTTTTAAACATCCTGAAATGAGAATAAATATTAAAGGGAATCTGTTGGATTTATCCAGTCCGATAATAATGGGAATTTTAAATGTGACCCCTGACTCTTTTTATGACGGTGGATTCTATAACTCAAAAAAAAAAGTTCTTGATCAGGTTAAAAAAATGATTTCTGATGGAGCGAGTATCATTGATATAGGAGGCTACAGCTCTCGACCTGGTGCTAATAATGTAAGTGTTAATAATGAATTAGACCGAGTACTACCAATTATTAAATTAATCAAGGAAAAATACCCTGAAATTTTAATTTCAATTGATACATTTAGAAGTAAAGTTGCGGAATTATCAGTGGAAAGTGGGGCAGATATTATCAATGATATTTCTGGTGGAACACTAGATTCAAAAATGTATGAAACTGTTTCTAAACTAAAAGTTCCTTACATAATTATGCATATGAAAGGTAACCCAACTAATATGATGGAAAAAACTAATTATGAAGAGATTTTAAAAGAAATAAATCATTATTTTATTGAAAAAATTTCATTAGCAGAAAGTTTTGGAATAAAAGATATTATTATTGACCCAGGATTTGGTTTTTCAAAAACAACCAGACAAAATTTTGATATTTTAAATAATTTAAATTTTTATAAAAAACTTGAAAAACCAATATTAATTGGTATTTCTAGAAAATCGATGATATATAATACACTAAATATAGACCCTGAAGAAGCCTTAAATGGCTCAACAGTTTTACATACGATATCTTTACTAGCTGGCGCAAAAATAATTAGGACTCATGATGTTAAAGAAGCTTATGAATGTGTTAAATTAGTAAGAGCTTTAAAATCTTAAAATTTTTATATCATATATTTGTATTAATTAATGGACTTTATCAAAGAAATACTAAATTTTTCAATAATCGATGTGCTTGACATCATTTTTGTTGCTAGCCTTATGTATTACGCATATAAACTATTGAAAGGTACAGTAGCAATTAATATTTTTATAGGTATTATCCTTATATATATCATTTGGCAAATCACTTTACTAATTGAAATGAAATTATTAAATGGTATTATCGGAGGTTTTATGAGTGTAGGTATTATAGCACTTATAGTTGTTTTTCAGCCAGAAATCAGAAAATTTTTACTTATGGTTGGCTCAACTAACCTCTCAAAAAAGGGATCTTTTTTAGAAAGAATAAAATTCTTTAAAAATCAAAAAATTAAAAAAAATACTACCAATATTTCATCAATAATTTTAGCCTGTAAAAATATGAGCGATTCAAATACAGGAGCTTTAATAGTGATTGAAAGAAATAATAATTTGAATTTCTTAGAAGATTCTGGCGATGAAATGAACATAATGGTAACTCAGCCTATTTTAGAAAGTATTTTTTTTAAAAATAGCCCTTTACATGATGGAGCTATCATTATATCAAATAATATTATTAGAGCAACGAGAGTTGTTTTGCCAATTAACAATCAAGTAAAAATATCTGTAAAATACGGTTTAAGGCATAGAGCAGCAGTTAGTATAACTGAAAAAACAGATGCTGTTGCCATTGTTGTTTCAGAAGAAAATGGAAAAATATCATATTTAAAAAATGGTAAATTTATAGAATTTAACACAATTGAAAACCTTTCAAAATTAATTAAAAAAGACTTGTCTTAACCTATTACTAAATTAGTTTCCTTATTTAATTGAGAATTATATAGTTTTTTATAATATCCATTTTTTTTAATTATCAATTCACTATGTTTCCCAGACTCAACAATTTTTCCTTTATCCATAACGACAATATTATCAGCTTTCATAATAGTACTCAATCTGTGAGCAATTATGATTGATGTTCTATTTTTAGTAATTTGTTCAATAGCATTTTGTATCAACAATTCTGAATCTGTATCAACTGACGAAGTAGCCTCATCAAGTACTAATATTTGAGGGTTTTTAATATATACTCTTAAAAAAGAAATTAATTGTCTTTGTCCAGTTGAAAGACTTACACCTCTTTCTTTTACATTATAATTATAGCCTCCAGGAAGAGAGCTTATAAAACTATCTATTTTAATTTCCTTTGCTGCATTTTTAACTCTGATAAATGGGATATCATTATTTTTTAAAGTTATATTATTCAAAATTGAATCAGTGAATAAATGAACATCTTGAGAAACAAAGCCAATATTCTTTCTTAGTGATGAGATTGAATATTCAGAAATATTGATATCATCAATATAAATTTTCCCTTTATCTATATTGTAGAATCTGTTTAATAACTTAATTATTGTTGACTTTCCCGATCCAGTTGCCCCTACAATAGCATTAGTAGATCCTGATTTTATTTTTAGATTAAAATTTTCAATTAGTTTATCTTCTTTACTGTATGAAAAACTAACATTTTCATATATTATTTCACCTTTGATATTATCTGCTTTTTTTAGACCATTATCATTTATTTTTGATTCAGTATCTAAAATATTAAAAACTCTTTCAGCAGCTACCATACCCATTAGTAAAGTGTTAAATTTATTTGCTATTTGATTTAGTGGCCTAAATAACATGGGGATCATCATTATAAATGCAGTTAGTTCACCCAATGATGCCGAATTATCTAAAACTGTATTCATTCCCCCATACCAAACTACTAATCCTAAGGTTAACGAAGAAAAAATTTCAGCGACTGGAAAAAATATTGAGTTATACCATACTGTTTTTAACCAAGCATTTTTGTGTCTGTGATTAATTTCTTTAAATTTTTTAAACTCGATTTCTTCTCTTGCAAATAGCTGTAAAATATTAATACCGGTTACTCTTTCCTGCACAAACGAATTTAAATTTGCAACTTCATTTCTTACTTGATCAAAAGCAGATTTCATGTATTTTTGGAAAATTTTAGTAGCTAATAAGATAAAAGGAAGTGAAATAAATACTATTAAACTTAATTCCCAATTCATTGAAATCATTACAATAGAAACAAGTAGCATTTTTAAAATATCACTTACAATTAAAAAAAGACCTTGCCCAAAAATATCTGCAATTCTTTCCATATCAGTTACTGTTCTTGTGATCAAAATTCCAACAGAAGATTTATCGTAATATTTCATTTTAAATCCTTGAATATGATTAAATAATCTAACCCTAATATCTCTGACAACAAACTGGCCTAGAGTACCAGCGTTAAAAATGAATAAATAATTACATACTACTTCCATTATAAGTAGTAAAAGCATTATTAAAATATATTCAATGAAATATTCAGAGCTATATTTAGTAATATTTTCATCTACAATTTTTTCTAACACAACTGGTCTGATGGCACTAAAAATTGACAAGCCAAAAACAGAAAAAATAGAAAAAACAAAAATATTTCTGTAAGACTTTACATATGTTAATAGTCTTTTAAATAAACCTATATTATATATATTTGAATTCTTATTCATTTAAGAAAATCTTTTCTGGGTATTCAATATTAGATAAAAATAAACCATGAGCAGGCACTGATGGACCAGCAAAAATTCTATTAGATTTTTCAATTATTTCAGGCAAAATTTTGACCGAAATCTTACCAATACCTATATCTAAAATTGTACCAATTATTGACCTTACCATATTTCTTAAAAATCTATTTGCTCTTATAGTAAAAATTATATCTGAACCATTAACATTACATTCAAAATGAAAAATTTCACAATTATAATTATTAACATCTGTTTTGGTTTTGCAAAATGATTTAAAATTTTTTGTTTGTTTCAATATATCAATTGCTTTATTAATCTCAACAAAATTTAATTTTTTAGAAAAAAAATATTTGGTATGAAAATTATAAACATCTTTAGTTTGAGTGATGAAGTATTTATATTCTCTAGAAAGTGCATCAAACCTGGCATGAGCGTTATCTGAAACCATCATAATTCCTTTTACAACAATATTTTTATTGATAAATGAATTAATCTTAAAAACTAAATCATCTATATCTATTAGTTCTTTATGATCAAAGTGTGCAAACATCTGGATTGCATGGACTCCTGTATCAGTCCTACCAGCCCCAATAATTTTTAAATTTTTATCTTTTAAAAGAATTTGAAGAGAATTTTCAATTGTCTCCTGTACACTCTTTGCATTTAATTGACTTTGCCATCCGTGAAAAGTTTTTCCATTATATGAAAGTTCAATAAAATATCTCAATCTATTTGTAAATTTGTTTAACAAATATATACTTATTAATTATTTAAAATAGATTTGAAAAAAATTCTTCTTATTTCTGACACTCACGGTTACATTGACAAAAAAATATTAAAATATTGCCAATTAGCTGATGAAGTATGGCATGCAGGTGATGTTGGAGACATAAAAATCATTGATCAAATTAAGAAATTAAAACCCTTAAGAGGTGTCTACGGAAATATAGATAATAATGAAATTAGAAAAGAGTTAACCAAAGATTGTATATTCATTTGTGAAAAAATGAAGGTTTGGATAACTCATATTGGAGGTTATCCAAGTCGATATAAAAAAAGGGTGAGCGACTTGTTAAAAACAAAAAATATTGATCTTTTAATATTTGGTCATTCTCACATATTAAAAATCATTTATGATAAAAAAAATGAACTTCTGCATATTAATCCTGGAGCCATTGGTAGACATGGGTTTCATAAAAAAAGAACCATGGTAAGATTTGAAATAAATAAAAAAACAATTGAGAATATAGAAATAATAGAATTTGACAGATAATTATCTAATTCTTTCTAACGAATTAATTAATTCGATATCTTTTTTTATAGAATTAATTGCTTGATAAATAAGAAAAGTACAAATAAATGGATTTAATATTGCAGCATATAGTAGAAATTCAAGCAACTTAGATGGCATTAAATCAATCAATTCCGTAAGTGTAAAATAAAAATAAAATATTGTGAAAAGACACATGTATATACTTAAGTATAAAGAAATTTTACAAAGTAAAATCTGTCTAATTCTTGATTTATATAAAAAAATGGATAAACAACTAATTAATACAATTATCAAAGGTAAATTTGATGTAACATTTAATAATAGTTCAATTGAAGGTGAATTTATGATAAAAGCAGATGAAATATTTTCTTCAATTATTTTAAAACCGTTTTTGTACCATTCTAATCCAAAAAACCAATAGATAAAGAAAAAAATAGAAGCAAATAACAGATAAAGAGATTGTATTCTTTGTAGCATATTTTAGAATTATTTAACAAATTTACTAGAATTATAAAAAAATTAGGCGGATTTTAAAATAATGTTGTATACTTGTACCAGATTTAACAACAATTTCGTTAATTCAAAACTTCAAATTTTATATTCCTATTATAAATAACTGTTCATAGAGAACAAAAAAATCTCATAAATTAATTAACAACATACAATGTTTGAAATATCTATACTAAAGACAAAAAAACTTTCAGAGTTACAGGAAATAGCAGAAAATTTAAAAATTTCAAAATTTAAAACCTTAAAAAAACTAGATTTAGTTTATAAAATTCTAGATCATCAGGCATCAAATCCAGATACTAAAAAGCCCGTTGAATCGGCAGACAAGGTTAAGTCCAATTTTAAATCAAATATTAAGCCCCAAAAGGAGAATAAATTTGAAAAAAAATCTTCTAATATTCCAAATAATAAGCACAGTGTTCCAAAAAAGGATGTGCAAAAGAGAAAAGTAAAATCTGAGCCTAACGGAAATAGAGACACAAGAAATAGATACAAAGAACCTGATTACGAATTTGATGCAATTATAGAAAGTGAAGGGGTTTTAGATGTTATGCAAGATGGCTATGGGTTTTTAAGATCTTCAGACTATCATTACCTTTCGTCTCCGGATGATATTTATGTTTCTCAATCACAAATAAGACTATTTGGCTTAAAAAAAGGAGACACAGTGTTAGGAAATGTAAGACCGCCTAAAGAAGGTGAAAAATACTTCCCATTGATTCAAGTTAATAAAATTAACGGCTTAGACCCAAAAATAGTCAGAGACCGTGTTTCTTTTGAACATTTAACTCCTCTTTTTCCAAATGAAAAATTTAATCTTGCAGATAAAAATAATACAATCTCTACAAGAATAATAGATTTATTTTCCCCTTTAGGTAAAGGACAAAGGGGAATGATAGTTTCACAGCCCAAAACTGGAAAAACAATGCTTTTAAAAGATGTTGCTAATGCTATTTCAGCTAATCACCCTGAAGTCTATCAACTTATCCTCTTGATTGATGAAAGGCCTGAAGAAGTAACTGACATGCAAAGAAATGTCAATGGAGAAGTTATAGCTTCTACGTTTGACAAAGAAGCACATGAGCACGTAAGAATTGCAAATATTGTTCTTGAAAAAGCAAAAAGATTAGTTGAATGTGGTTATGATGTTGTTATTCTTCTTGATTCGATAACAAGACTTGCTAGAGCATACAATACTGTACAACCAGCATCTGGTAAAATATTAAGTGGTGGAGTTGATGCAAATGCTCTTCATAAACCAAAAAGGTTTTTTGGTGCCGCTAGAAATATTGAAAATGGTGGTTCTCTTTCTATAATAGCTACAGCACTAACAGAAACAGGTTCAAAAATGGACGAAGTTATCTTTGAAGAATTTAAAGGTACTGGTAATATGGAGCTCCAACTAGACAGAAAAATTGCTAATAGAAGAATTTTCCCTGCAATTGATTTAACATCATCTAGCACAAGAAGAGATGATTTATTATTAGATGAGCAAACAGTTAAGAGAATGTGGGTTATGAGAAAATATCTTGCAGATATGAACCCAGTTGAAGCTATGGAGTTTATCAACGATAGATTTAAGCAAACTCTAAATAATGAAGAGTTTCTTATTTCAATGAATGGATGATAATTATTAATTAAATATTCATCGTGTGCGATTTTTTATAATTCTTGTCTGTTTTACTTTACATAATATTTGTGCACAAAAAAAAGAGAAAATTATATTCAAAAGTGCTAATCCATTTGCACTAAGCGACATCATTAATAACTTAGAAAGTCAACCTGAACAAGAAGTCTTTGGGCAATTAACAATACCTATTGACTCGTTACAACCAAATAAAAAATTTCCTTTGATTATAGGGGTTGCTGGTAGTTTGGGTTGGAGATCACATCACTATGAATATTTGGAAATGTATCGTAAAAATGGTTTTGCAACATTTGAATTAAATAGCTTTAAAAGTAGAAATATAAAATCTACAGTTGGTTCGCAAGATGAGGTCACTACTGCTGCTATTATTTTAGACGCATACAGGGCTTTAGAATTATTGGCTAATCATCCTAAAATAGATAAAAATAAAGTATCAATTACTGGATGGAGTTTAGGCGGAGCAGTTGCGCTATTTTCTGGATGGATGCCAATAAAAAAAGCTATTAATAATAATTTGAAGTTTGCGTCACATTTAGCTTTTTACCCTCCGTGTTTTTTTGACCCAGAAAATACAGATTTTACTGATTCTCCAATTCATATTTTAATCGGAGAATTTGACAATTGGACACCTGCTCAACCATGTAATTATTTTGTAAATAAAATATCAAAAAACGGAAATATAAATTTAACCATATACCCAGATTCACACCATTCGTTTGACAGTAAGGAGCCGATAAAATTTAATAAAAATGGATACAGTTTTGAAAATTGTATGTTTAAACTAACCGAAAAGGGTGACGTTTTAATGAATTATTTATCACTGCCGATGTCATCACCAATAATGCAAAAAATAGGGTTTTTATTTTGTGTAAAGAGAGGCGTTAGCTTTGGAGGAAATCCTAAAGCAAGAGAAGAAGCATTTAAATTTGCTAAATCGTTTATGTTAAAAACATTAAACTAAACAGCTTATTTTTTTAAACCGTTCAAGTGCTTACTCATATTTGCTTTTAAATTTGAAGCTTTATTATTATGAATAATATTCTTTTTTGCTAGCTTATCAATCATAGATATGAGAACCGGTAACTCCTTTTCAGCATCTTTCTTTTTATTAAGCTCTAGAAACTTCTTCATTGCTGTTCTAGTAGATTTATGTTGATATTTATTATTAACTTTTTTTGTTTCGCTACTTCTAATTCTTTTGATAGCTGATTTATGATTTGCCATAATTATTTTTTTTGTAGCCCGTAGGGGAATCGAACCCCTCTTACCAGGATGAAA
>CERK01002732.1_pt1 | contig 26763 bp, 43 predicted proteins | sample 530771 | NCBI WGS metagenome assembly CERK01 (sample SAMEA2620950, study PRJEB7988) | marine metagenome | biome: marine biome (ENVO:00000447); feature: deep chlorophyll maximum layer (ENVO:xxxxxxxx); material: "saline water (ENVO:00002010), including plankton (ENVO:xxxxxxxx)" | depth 30 m
TAAGTCACCAGGAGTTACATCTAGAAGAAAAAGAAGATGAAACCCCAAACATTTATATCGAACACTTTTTATTATCGTGAGTTTCAGTCACCACAATAAAAATTGATTTTACCATTTTTTTGTTTTACCATCTGTATCATCTTCATCTATACGAATTGCCCATTTCGATTCCTTATTAAACTTTTTGTAATCGATCTCCTCACCGAAAAACTTAGTTAAAAACTTTTTTAACGGATTAACTTTATTCATTTCAAGTTTAAGATCCTTATGCGTAGTATATTTAGGGAGGACTTTCTTTTTCTTCGTTTTCTTCATGTCCTGTGTTTTACAGGTAATAATAAATTTTGGTTTACACAATGTATTCATATTTATAATACTATAACTTATTTTCTTTAATATTTATTAAAGCGTCCCGCTTTTTCTCGAGGTCCAGTATAATCTTTATATACGCTTTTTCCTGACGACCTTCGGAATGTACCCAACGACCCTTCATTCGTTCAATATCTATTTGTATTTTTAAAAGGTTCTCCGTATCACCATTTGTTGCTAAAACGCGTTTTTTTATGTTTCTAGATACTTTTAAGGAACGTGGGCTGGTAAAAGTGGTAGATGAGAGAAGGGGGGTTCTCAGCATACTATCTACGACGATTTATTTTTTAAATTATCAAACACCTTTGAGAGCGCGAATAACTTTCTTAGGATCATCGGATTTGAAAACCGCACTTCCCGCGACTATTGTATCCGCACCGGCTTCGATCAAGTCCCTCACCGAACGCTCACTAACACCGCCATCGATTTGTAGTCTCGTTGTAGGACCAATGTACGAGCGTATTTTTCGAACACGGGATACTTTTTCGTCGAGTGTCGCGTACGGCGTGGTTCCTAAACCAGCGTTTACAAGCATGACCACAACAATATCACAATATGGAACGAGTTCTTCGATCGTAAATATACTCGTAGATGGGTTAAGCACTATACCAGCAAGAATGTCTCTATCGTGAATAGTAGACAAATCTCTGATCTTCTGCAAAACCGCCATTGGTTGTTTTGCACTTTCCGGTGCAAACGTAATAACATCCGCACCAGCATTCACGAATTCCTCAATTCGGTCAAACGGTTCCAAAGTGTTCAATTTGACGTCTATTTTAACATCTTTGGGTACATTTTTTCGCAAACACGAAACGATTGGCGATCCGAGCGATATTTTTGGTGCAAGAAGCGAACCGTCTTGTACCGAAACATGTAGCCAATTCGCACCACCGTCAATCGCTTTTGTTACGGAAGTTTTTAAATCCCATAAATCCGATTTCGCGATAGAAGGCGAAACGATAACCTCGTTAGATTTATTCCAGGTCTTTGCAACCACCACTTTTTCGAACCGGAGTTTAGTCGAAAAAGAGACAGGTGATAATCGCGTGTACGTAAAAGGCATTTATTTATATTAATGTACCAATTCTTTAACATTAACTAACCTTTATCATGTTTATCAAACCATTTTTGTGTGCCAATATAAGATCCGGCGAAAGATGCAATAGACATAGCAGTAATTTTTAAGAATAGTTCTTTCATTCTTTTATTCTTAAAGATTCCTTGTTTTTAACCTAGTTTCATAATCCTTACTTATTGAATTCATATACAATCTCGATGACAATGCTGTTATAGTTGAAATAAAAGCTAAATATACCTGTGGAAATATGAATGTTTTCATACTACTATTTAGTTATATTTTAAATTAATTACTCAGATTCAAATTATTAAATAGAACAGATAATTGTTTAGATTTTATTTTTTTAGGTTTAGGTTTAAGTTTAGGTTTAGGTTTAGGTCCAAGTTTAGATTTTGAAGGTTTAAATTCTCTCTTTTTTGTTACCCTTTTATGTGAGTCATCCAATTTCGTAGTCAAAAACCATTTCCTAGCTAGAGCATGATGTTTTTCTAAAAGTTTCCTATTTTCTTCCAAATTACGTTTCAACTTTGTAACATTATATTTTTTATTAAATTTTTCTATTTGACGTTTTTTATTTTCTAATTTTTTTATGAATTGTTTATATTCATTTTCCGATTTTTTGATTCCAGACATTACTCTATTATAATAAACGAACAAATTATTTTTTAGGTGGAGGCTTTGGTTTTATGAGTGGTGGTTTTGGTTTTTTAGATATAGATTTTGGTTTTGGTTTTGGTTTTGGTCCCATTCTTAATTTTTCAAGTGTGCGATTCACTCTATTACGGGTTTTTTCAAGTTCAATACGAGAATTTTTATTCTTAGAAGTATATTTATTTGGGTTTTCTATTTGTCTCCTGTTATTTTTATTCAAATTAAAATTCAATACAGAAAGTTTTAATTCTAATTGTTCAATAATACGTTTTATGGTTTTATTATTCATTATTTATTACTTTTATATTTACACTACATTTTTTTAGAAACTACGCTATGAAAATACTCACAAAAACCTTTAAGTTTTGGTCTGACTTCATTCATCCAACCTAACCGGTCACGTTTAATCTCGTAACCAATTCGTGAATCGTTATACTGCTCGATAAGTTCGCACCTATCAATATCCAACATCTCCATATATGTTTGACACTGAATCTCCTCATAATCTCGAACCCTCTTAAACAAACCTCGTGATCGATTCTTTATTTCAACAATCGTTTTATCACCATTAGGACTCGTACGTATCCTATCAATACGCCCAACAATCTCATACTCAGTACCTTCAATTGAACATACGGGGTACGAATAAAACTTCTCATCAACCTCAAGGTCATCGTAATTAGACGCCGTACTATCCTCGTGACGCGTACCGTGATTCGTATACAGAACTTTACGCAAATAACCCTCAGCGTGCTTCTTATCTTCACCTCTTAATTTGGAATACAAATCAATTTGATTTGCAACTGCCTTACACTTTTGTTCAACATCCGACGAGTTAATAGACTTATACGACTCACTGTCTTTTAACAAATCCCTAGCAAGCTGACACTTCTCTATAGCTTCCAAACCCATTTGATCCTTTGTCTTACCCTCGAACGTTTCAGGTTTATATTTACTCCAAAGATTATCAATGATCTCAGAAGGTTTCTTATACTGATTCTTACCAATAATAGCCGCAATTTCAGACGCTTTCAATATGACCTTTTCAACGCCTATATCCTTAAAATCCCGTTGAAGATCGCGCATAACCGGATACACTTCTCCACACGCACGCGCATCATTCAGTGCATCGTGAGCACCTTCAAAACCCTTACCAAATATGTGTTCATACACAGTTATGAGTTTATGGTTACGAAGTGTAGGATACAAAGTTCTCGCTATATCGAGCGTATCAACAAACGTCACATCCTTAAAAGGTTCAACACTAAAACCTCGACGGTAACACTCCGAAAAGAAAACGTTTTCATCAAACTGTGAATTATGCGCAATAAGAAGTTTTGTATCACGCGTCGCTTCCTTAAACGATGCATAAAGATAACCAAATGGTTGTCCATTTTCTCTCGCATACTCCTGCGTAATACCATGTACGTGCGTCGCGGCAACATCGAACGTGTCTGGATATACGGTACCATGATACGAACCAAGTTCACGACCTCTAGAACTGTATTTAACAAATGCCAATGTTAACATTCGACAATTATCAAACTTATCAACGTTTAAAATACTAGCCTTTTCACCCTTAACCAAAGTCTTCTTAGGAAGACCTATAGTCTCGGTATCCCATGCAATATAATTCATTATTATGAATGTAGTATATCTTCTTTAAATATGATAACGGTAATGAAAATGTGTAATCAACTTTCGTATATTATCTATCGAAACTTGAAAGAGTATTATTTTTTTAAAATTTTCAATGAATTCCATTTTACTTAGGTATTATTTTTTATCTTTATATCACTGTTTACAATACATATTAATAGAAATAGCCAATAATATACCTAAACAAAGACATGTAATAATAAGTAAAGACATATTTACTATATAAACTTATTATTTTTAAAATTTAATATTAAAATTTTTAGCTATTTTTTTCAAAGTATTCTTATTTATTTTTGCACCTCTCGTAGCTATTTGACCCTTACGATTTATTTCATTTCTCACTTTTTTCACGTTATTAATCTCTTTTTTGTGTTTATTAATCATTTTTTCATAATCCTTTACATATTTATTCCACGCTTTTAATTCGTTTGGTGTCTTATTTGTAATATTTGTTCTTTGAATATGTTTGTTCAAGTCATTTTCCATTTTTTTTGCTATTTCAATATAGTCTTTTAACAAATTAGACACTTTTTTAAATTCGTTTGACAAATTTACTACATTTTCTTGAGTTGGTTTAGATGTTCGCGCAGGAGTTCTATTTGTAACGCCAACCCTAGACATTTATATTACACTGAGAAAAATATAATTATTTAAAATTTTTTAAAAACCGCCTACCTATCATAAACCACGCCGCACTTAGAAAAAATATTTCACCTTCAGTATCCATATATACTATATTACGGTAAAATAATATCATCTCCATCTCTATACTGATCAAAACTATCATACGCATCTATATACGTTTGTATTGTATCACACTTTGATTCTGCCATATTTTTCAAATCACAAGACGCTACCATTTCATATACAAGACGTCCATCGACTATTTCTTCTTCGACAAGTATATCTTTCAAGTGTTCAAGTTTCACGCGATACGTATTAAGAAGTTCTTTTACTTCCGTATAACACACTTCAACTATATCGTGTATTTCTATATCAATATGACTCGCCGTCTGTGGTGAAATGTAATTTGGATCAATATTCATCTTACCTATAGTTTCACTCATACCATACGTCGTTACCATGTTACGAGCAATTTTAAACGTCTGTTCAAAATCGTTAGATGCACCTGTTGTAACGTGTTCCCGTCCATATACAATCTCTTCGGCTGCGTGACCACCAAGTGCAACTTTGATCTGAGAAAGTAAATAATCTTTCGTATACATACCGATATCGTCCGTCGCTGGTTGAAAATACGTTACACCACCCGTATCACCACGTGGTAAAATACTCACTTTACGAACCTCGTCATACTCTTTCATAAGAACACCAATAATGGCATGCCCCGCCTCGTGATACGCAACACGTGCTTTACGTGCATCCGATACAGTACGACTCCCCTTTGCACCTACAACCACTCTTTGATATACATCCTCTACAATATCAGGTGTTATAATACCTTCATTACCATCACGAACCGAACGAATAGCACACTCATTCATGAGATTTGCCAAATCCGCACCCGTAAATCCCATGGTTTGTTTTGCTATATTTTTCAATTCTACATCTTTACGTAAATTTTTATCTTTGCAATGAACCTTAAGAATTTCCTCTCGACCATGTACATCTGGTAAAGAAACTTGTATCTTACGATCAAAACGACCCGGTCTAAGTAAAGCCTCGTCAAGAATATCTATTCGATTTGTTGCCCCTATAACAACAATCCCCGTTTCGTTTTCGAAACCGTCCATCTCGACTAATAACTGATTGATCGTTTGTTCGCGCTCGTCGTTAGCTGCAAACCCATTATTAGACCGTTTTTTACCAATTGCATCTATTTCATCTATAAAAACTATACACGGTTGGTTTTGTTTAGCCATTTCAAATACGTCTCTTACACGTTTCGCACCTACACCAACGAACATCTCAACAAAGGACGATCCCGAACATTGTATAAACGGTACAGATGATTCACCTGCAATTGCCCTCGCCAAAAGCGTTTTGCCCGTTCCCGGAGAACCTGTTAAAAGTGCGCCTTTAGGAATTTTAGCTCCCGTACCAAAATACTTTTCAGGTTCGCGAAGGAAATCAACAATCTCGCCAAGTTCATCTTTAGCATTGTCTATACCCTGGACATCTGCAAACCTAGTTAAGATTTCATTTTCAACCTCAATATCAGTTTTACTCATACTAAATGGATTAGCACTACCTGATGCTCCAAATACTAAACGAAAAAGAGCAAAAAACCCTACAGTAATAAAGATAAAAGAAACAAGCTCAGACAAGTTATTATTTGGCAACCTTAATATATCATATTCGACTTCACTTTCCGTCATAGTTTTCCAAAAATCGTCTGAAGGAACATAATACGAACTACCAATAGTTCCGTTTCTTTCTTCAAAATAAACAACGTCTGTATTAGGATCTATTTCTGCTTTTATGATATCATTCTTCTTAACATCTCTTAAAAAACTACTATATGGTACATGTTTAGGTTGTTCTTTTTTTTCTATCTTGATAGGCGGAGAACTAAATAATTTAGATGTTGTTATTATATTGGGCACCATTATACTTAAATATAAGAATAAAAATACGAAAAAACCCCGGTTTTGTCTCCATGTTCTATAACATTTAAAACGTATATTTTTAATTTTTTCGCTTATTATCTTACGTTTCTTTATTAGTCGTCTCCTAAATTTCTTAAAGAACCGTTTACGGTTCATATTAATATTATTAATATTACAAACCTTTATCCTATTTTAAATACGTGTATATCTTGCAAAAACTGTCTTTTCGCCCGAATAATATAATTTATACGATTCAATTATACTAGAAACTTTATATTTATCTGGCATACAAGCGGGTATTCGTGTTAAACCACTTTTAAAATCAGTAATTGGATAATACGAAGTTTTACTTTCTCGGAGTTCGAATTTTGATGGTTTGTTTTTATACAACCAAAGTATATGTTTCGAACACGCGTGTATTTTACCAAACCGCTTTTTATACTCGAGTGCAAGTGACATACCTATTTCACCCGCAAATTTATAATTTTCGTAACTCGAAGATATCCACAGTGTCATTGGGTGATTTTTATGACATGGTCTGTATCCTCTTCTTTTATTATTTAACGTATAAGGTGCGTTTTTTTCTACATATTCAATTTCATTAGAATAAAACCAAGATGTATACATCATTTGGCATATTTCGAGCAATATTTTAATTACATGTTGATCACAATACATGTAAGCAAGTTTTTCAGGGTCCATTGATAAAAAGAAAATATTCATTTTGTAAAATTATATTTTTATTAAAAAAAAGTCTAACTTAAGTTTTAATCATCGCCCCCGTCTGATATATATTCATCTTCAACCACATCTTCTTCATCTTGCTCTACATCCAATCCTTCATCTTCTTCTGGTTCGTCATCCTTCCGTACTTCGTCATCTTCATCATCGTTTTGTATATCTTCTACATTTTCCTTTTCCTTTTCATTTTTCTTCTTCGATGCTTTCTTTCTATTCTTAGAACTTACCGAAGGTGTATCAAAATACTCATCCAATTTCTTCCCCTTAATTTGGATAAGCTTTTGTCTCTTTTTGTATTTTTCTTCTGTAGTATTTATAAACTCCTTAGAATATCCATGTGCCTTTAAAGCAGATAATATGTTCTTAATAGGAGGTACTTTAGCCTTCGAATAATAATTTTCATTCAAAGTAGGCATTTGAGTTAAAAGCTTAACACGGACTTTGCCATTCTTTAAAACATTAAGCTTAACAGAAACATTGTCCAAATACTCGATATGATTTTCAATAGGTGTTTTATTATGAACATACGGTGGTATTTCTTCAACATTTGGTTTTTTAAAAGGAACGCCATAATAGTTATAATTTTTTTCTAAGTTTCTTAAATAATCTTCGTGATTTTGGACATAAAAAGTTTTCGATTCAGGTGTTTTAACACCCTTAGAATATAAGATTTCATAGAGAAAAGAACCAGGTTTGAGTGACATTTTTGATTTTTAATTTAATTTATACTTCGATTTTATTACAACTTAGGTCTAATTCACACTCTAAAATATGGTGCGCTTGAAAATTCTGAAGCGATTCAAATGGGCCCCAAAGCTCGATAACTTTGCGTTGTTTATCATACCACATATACGATAAATCAAGGTAACGTGTTAGCCAATAAAACTTTTTTCCATTTTTTCCAATAAACTTGAAAATATCCTCTTCATTGTACATGGAAACGTCAAACTGACTATAGTGCGCACTCGGTGGTTTATATGGAGCCATTATTTTTGTATATTTTTTTATTGCTTACTGAGCAACTTAGGTTATTTACAACCTTTTTATTAACATTACCAAGAATTTCCTGTCTGATCCTTATATACTTTTGTGTATATATCCCTTTTTTGATCTTCTTATCGTTCTTAGTAACACGGATCTTAAATGGATCTTTCATACATTACTTTTTTATTTTATATTTAAATATTAAACTCCGCGTATATACTAATAATATAAATATGATCATCAAAACATTATTTATAGTATTAGGATTAGGATTTATAATCAGTAACAAAAACGAATGCACATCAGACGATTTTAGATGTCGAGAAAATATACCATCTATGCTACGTATCCACCCCAAAAATGAAGAAAATTAAAAATTTAATTTTTTTCTACTCTGAGATCTTTTTGTCGCTTCATTAGCTTCTTTCTTCGCACTCATAATATTTAGCAGGATTCTTTGATTTTCTTTTTGCGTATTTTTTTGATTATTAGATTTTATAATCCAATTCGTTCTTTTTGTAGTATTCTTATTATAATTTTTCACGTTTTCTAATTTTTTCGCCCACGTTACGGTTTTTTTCGGCTTTTTCGACTTTTTAGGCGTTACAAGTTTAACATGTTGCCCTGGTTTCAATTTCATTTTAGAAGGGGATTTTTCTACACCTTTTTTACTTTTTCGAAAAGGAAAAGTCATATATAATATACCCTAATATTTTTTACTTACCACACATCGTACAATATCTTTCTTTAGGATCATACACGTAAGTATATAAAATTATAACAAGAAAAACAGATGATAAGAGGACGTATGTATTATTCATTTATATACATTAACATTAAAATTCATCCTCCAAACTAACTTCAGAACCCGAATCATCGTCGGCGTCACTTGGTAATACATACTCAGTATCAGAGAGATCTACAGGTGTATAAAAACCATTCTCAAGTTTTTCGTATAAACCAGTTGTTTCGAGTAATGTTGTATCATAAAACCCTGATACCGAATCCTTAGACACAATTTCACATTCTCCATCATCATCATCAAATTTCCACAATTCGTAACCGTAATATTCCAATAGAGATACTTTATACTCAGTACCAAGATCTTCTACGATCTTAGCTATACGTATATGACCATCGTCATATTCAATATCGACGATCTGTCTTTCCATTTATTTCAAAATAGGTTATTTATTAAAAAGATTTACGCACAAAAATAATGTTTATACATTTTAATATATCGTATGATTACTATTCAAAGTGTTCTTAGAAATAGAATAATAGATAATAAAGATGCAGTCATGTTCGATATAGACGATACTCTCATTTTTACGAATGGAAAATCTAATACACCAATAATCGAATTATTACGGTATTCAAAAAAATTAGGGTATAAAATAATTATTATAACGGCTAGACCCCAAAATACACCCACATTAACATTCACAAAATGGCAGTTATCTGCTTACAATATACCATACGATGCTCTTATTATAGCACCGGCCCATGAAAAGGGTAATGTAAAAGTTAAAACGGGTCTAAACTATGTATTATCGGTTGGTGATCAACCAACGGATCTTACACATACAAAATATGCAATAAAAATTGAAATTTAAGATTTCCACCTATTATTACAGGCGTGACACGTAATAAATACTGTCATAGGTTCATCCGCACTACGTGTTTGCATTTCATAATATGTTGTCTTATACGATTTACATTTACCACACCTAAATAGACCCTTATAATCCGGTTGGTTCATAATATTAGCGGCATATTGCTTCTTCATATCTTCGCGTGCCCTTCTTTCAACTACTTTATCCCATGGACCACCCGGCCAAAGACCCTGTGGAGACAAATTTATAACCACAGACGTTTTAATATCACCTTTCAATATACGATCCTTTAAAGTAGGTGAATTTTTCAAATTATACATCATGCTCAAAAACTTATGCTTGTACCTTTGAACATGATTTATATTATTAGATGCAGGAGTATCACCTCTTTCAACCGTACGTAAATATGCCCAATTCCACGTATGTTTTTCTAAATTATGAACTATGGGGTGTTCTTCTGGTAACCCAAAAATATCAGCGTACTTAGACTTTGTATATTCTCTTGATAACATCTTATTTACCTTATTTTATAATTTAATATCTACTTAGGTGTTCCATCTTAGGTTTTTTACAATCGGAAAACGATTCAGGCGAACACTTATTAAATGGGTCGGATGTAGTAGTACCCATTTTTTTAACGCGTGTGTCTTTCCACGCTGTATCTAACACAATGTTTTGATATAATTCTGTTTTGTCGAGTATAATATATACGATTATCAATGCTATAAGCAGTTTAATCATGCTGTCCATTTATTAAAAGCAACTTTTTTTTATTGGTCAAAAATAGATGACGCACGCTGTCTTAATAAATGAAAAAAGAAACGATATACACGAGATTAACATAGATATAGCACCAGATAAAAACGAAATATACAAACTTCTAAGAGGTAAAGCAAGCTTTCTAGGTCAATGGCCTGATGAACAAGTTGTCATAGTTAAATGTGATCCCGATGATTCGCCTTTTGAATTAAACTTAAACAGGAATAGGTTACCTAGACCTTTCACAAACATGCTCGTTTTTGGTCGAATACTACTCATACGCATGGACGATGACGCAGAACCACAAAATTTTACATTAAAAGAATATCATAGAATGACACAATTAACACGACCAAGAACACGGTCTTCATCAAGTTTAATTAGCCGACCCCTTAGTCGGAATATGAGCTACTCCTCGCAAGACAGCTTGTGAATATTTCATACACAATTGAAAATGTGCTTGTGCCCAATCCATCGGACTTTTCATTTTAACACCCATGGGATTTTCATTTACAGCCTTCATAATATTTGTACTACCTTTTAATGGATCTGTAGCGAGTACCATAACTTCATCGATTTTTTGTAACCAAAGAACGTGCTCTTCATTTTTAGGATCAAACTCTTTTACAAAAGACATTTATATTATATACTTATACATTCTTTAACCTTGTATCCAAACACGATTTATAATAATTATCATCTATTTCACCGTCTATTTTCTGACCAGTTAGTGATATTCGTAACAAATCATCATTATAATCAAAATGATGACAATAAAAATAAGAAACACCCGATCTAGTTGACATTTCATCAAGCTGACTCTTCACCAATTGTTCTGTGAAAATATATTCCCTTATATTTTGATATGTTCTTTTTTTAGCAGTTTTATCGGGGTTTATACGAGAAACTGGGTGTTCTAAATTCATATCTGGCCATACACCATAATTCGAACGGTATTTACTCATATAATTTATACATTCTTTACTATTTTTTTTATTACTAAAACAAATGATACGTGGTTTTCCTTCTGGATCGGTTATTGTTGTATACCCACCTCTTAAAATACCTATAAAATAAAACTTCATATTACATTATACCAATATATCTTTATGCTTCGTCAATTGATCTACTTGGTTCTATAGTCAAATTAAGTGATTTATCCAACTGTTTTATCGACAAATCCATATTGTGTTTAGTCATTGCTATACCTGCATCTAAACCACCCGTGCTTGTTATTTCATGTATCCATTGCCTCATTAATCCATCTCTATTTGTCATTATTCTATTTGCAAGCTCAGGTTTACCTGCATCATATAAAGCTTCTATAAAAGGATCACCTGTACTTGGTTTATTCTGGTTTGCAAAATCAACTAACCAATTAAATTCCTGTTTCATGAGTGATGGATCCGTCTCATAAACTTGAGATACTGTGTATTGTAAAGATCTAAATGTAAAATATTTTACTAACATTGTATTAACATCGTCAAAAGTCTGATCAGAATACGCATAGTTAGGTTGCGATTCCGATTTAGTAATTATTCCTTTTCTTCTAGCCACTTTAGTAATGGATAAACTACCTGTAAAGCTATTTAAACTACGATAAACCATTGTATAAATATACATAAGAAAAAAAACCTTAAGTATTTTAACTGAACCAATGAACTTCCCAAAAACACCCGGTCAGTGTAAATATATGCGAGTATTACAATCACATAAACCTATCATAATAGCCACTGGTCCCGCAGGTACAGGCAAAACCATGCTTGCGTGCCAACTCGCGACTGAAAATTTAATGAATAGAAACATTAATCGATTAGTATTAACACGTCCAATAGTAGGCGCAGATGAGGATATGGGATACCTACCAGGTGAAATGGAAAGAAAAATGGAACCATGGACAAGACCAATGATAGACGTTTTTGAAAATTATTTAACACGTGGGCAACTCGAACATCATGTACACATCGAACCACTAGGTTTTATGCGTGGAAGAACGTTTGATAACGCATATATAATTGCAGACGAAATGCAAAACAGTACGCCTAACCAAATGAAAATGCTATTAACAAGGATTGGTAAAAATACAAAATTAGTAATAACAGGTGATTTAAAACAAAGTGATCTAGGAGAACAAAGTGGTCTCATAGACCTTGTAAATAGAATAGATGGGTTAAACCTAAGCTATATCGAACATATCACCATGGATAACAATGATATCTTACGACATCCTGCTGTTGCAGAAATTCTCAAGATTTATTAGTTACATTCTTTTTTAATTTTTTTATCCTATTCTGAACTTCTTTTACCTTATTTTCATATTCGATAAATTCATCCTTGTAAATATCCGTCCAGTCCTTCATCTGTTTTAATACTTTTCTATTATGAGAATACCAGACTATTACCTCTTTACTAATCTTATCACAAGATGTGTACTCATCCATAACGGATTTTGAACAATCTCGGCCCATTTGACAATATTTTAGAATATCTTCGAGTTCAGCCATATTATCTGTATTAGATGTGCTAAGCCCATCAACATGTTCTAATTCTTTATCGAGCATTACATTATCATGATATTATTTTTTCACTTTTATATAACTTTTCTGCAGCTTCTACCCTATATTCCAAACTCGTAGAAGGCCATTGAATCATAAAATCACTCTCTTTCCATTGACCATTATTACCCAAAATATCACTATAACTTTCTCGATCTTTCAATAATGGTAATTCTTTATAATCGTAAGAATTAAAAATACGCTGGGATATAATTTTACAAACTCTACCCCATAACGTACCTCCCGGGCTAACACCTTGTTCTGTTAAATGCGTACCCACACACAGGTCCTGAATAAGCTGATTTTCAAACATGTACCAGTTTCTATACAATGGCATACCGGCTATAATAGTATCAAGAAAAGCCTTTCCTACTGGTGAATTTTTTACAAACATGTTCCCACAATTAATACCGTTACAATCCGCCGGTACCATAACATGTGTATCTCTATCTGCGTTTTGTTTTACAATATCTTCTAATTTAACGTCCATGTTAGTAATCATAGAATCACAATCCGTATTGAAAATCCATTCACAATCAGGGTACTTTTCGAAGGCATCTTTCATGGCATATACTTTAGCCCACCCCATTGGGTAATGTGTTTCTGGTATAGGTGGTAATTTCGCCATAAAAGGCATTTTAGCTATATTTATAGCAGCATCGCCCGAATGATATAATGTATACCCGTGTTTTTCACAATACACTTTCTTATTTTTATCCACTGTCCATTCTGCTAAGGGTTTATATAACTCATCATTAACTGTAACCACAACAAACATTTATACACTTAATAATGACTTATTCTTTAATAACTGTTAATTTTTGAATTAAATCGTGTCTATTTTCATCGCATATATAAGATTCGCCCATTTCATTTTTGTGCATAATATCATACGTTGCACCAAATTTCCTAGCCCAACTTGATAATTTTAACCGTTTACTATACACTAAATTACATTCTTTAGAATCTCTATAACCAACTACATATTCGAATACTACTTTACAAACATCTTCAACATCCACGTAATCAAAATATCTATCTTTATTTATATAAACGTGGCCTTCATTTTTACATATAGCACTAAATCGAGTCGGGTGTTCTCTATGTCCATAACACCCCCATATACGTAAATTATACACGTTTTCCAATTGTAAAATACGTTTATCTATTATCCATTTCGATAATCCATAAGGATCTGAAGGTGGATTACCCCTTTTTGCGGCACCACTCGAAAAATAAATAATTTTACCTTTAAAAACATTTGCGATGTTTTCGAACATCATAATATTTTCATACAACACGTCACACGTATCTTCTACTAATCTATGACCACCGACCGCTGCACAATGTACAATAACATCGAAATGATAATTACTAAAGTATCTTTCACACGATTTTTTATTTAATAAGTTTATTTCCTCACGAGTAATAGGAATCCAATTATAACGTTGTAATAAATTAAAACCTATAAACCCGTTAGGTCCTAAAACGCCTATTTTCATTTTATATTTAACTCGAAAAATCTTTAATTACATTAGTGTATCATATAAACTACCCGAAGGTCTCTGAAAAGGCCAATCTCCACTCTCGACCTTTTTCCACCGACTCGTTTGTTTTTCCATGGATTTTATATGCCACATACCTAATCTCACCTCGGGTTGTAACTGAATTACTTTATCAGAGCCAGTAAGTTTTGTGTGTAATTCATCTGTCCATGTTATGTGTTCGCAATTCTTATATATCCTACCTTGATAATCCGGCCAGTTAATCCATCCTACGTTATTTACGTTAAATTTACACTCCTTAGCAAATTCTTCTGTTATACCTGGGTGTATATTCATTCTTGGAATGAAAAGTATTTCAGCATTAGTATCTTGTATTATCTTTTTAACATTTCGAATAAGAAATTCCTCAGGTATTTCATCCGCATCGATGTGAAATATATAATCCCCCGTAGCAACAGAATCGTGATAAAGTCCATTTTTATAAAAGGTATCGAATGGTCGTTCATAAACGTTAATATCTTGCTTAAAATATTCTATAACCATATCAATCTTTTCAGTTTTATGCGTACTATCAATAACAACGTCTATAGGATCACCTTCATCTTTTACTTTTAATAAAAAATTTAACAGTGAAAAAAGCTCCCTCGATTCATTACACACTTGTATCGTATACGTAAGCTTCATGTATATTTATGTATTTGTATCTTTAACTTAAAGATATTATTTGAAAATAACATAATGAAACGAACTATCTTAAATTTATTCAAAAACAAATTGAATAATATAAGAAGTGTAGGTATAACATCTTACGATTACCCAACGTCGCGAATCATAAATAAATCAAACGTTGATTTCATAATCGTTGGTGATACAGTGGGTTCAACTGTTCATGGTATGAAATGTTTAAATGAAGTTACAATGGATATGATGTTAATGCATTGTAAAGCAGTTAAACGTGGATCAGAAAACCAATTTCTTATAGGTGATATGCCGTTTATGTCGTATCAACCATCAAATGAAATAGCTATTAAAAATGCAGGTGAATTTATAAAAATTGGTATGGATGCAGTTAAGGTAGAAGGATACGTACCCGAACGCGTTGAATCGATTGCGAAATCAGGTATAGCCGTAATGGGTCATTTAGGTCTGACACCACAAACACGTGCAAAATTAGGGGGATATAAAGTACAAGCCAAAACAAACGATAGTGCTAAAAAACTATTAGAACAGGCTAAAAACATTGAAAATTCCGGAGCTTCACTTTTGCTCATAGAGGCTGTTCCCGAAGAAGTATCTGAATTTATATCGAAAGAACTGAAAATACCCGTATATGGTATAGGAGCCGGTCCAAGAGTAGATGGACAATTAGTAATAATACACGATATACTCGGTTTATTTTGGGAATTTAAACCCAAGTTCATAAAACAGTTCATTAACGGAGAACAAGTTTTTCACGACGCTATAAGCGCTTACGAAAAAGAAGTTCATAACGGTAATTTTCCCGGTGAAGAACATGTCTATAAAATGTCAGAAAAGGAATTAAATAAACTTTTAGGCATGCCAGGAAGTTCCTGGAAATATAATTAAAGATTCCATGTACTATAATAGAAATGAACGCTTGTGATTACATAATAAACACGCTACACCAAAATGGTATAGACACTTATTTTGTAATAACAGGTGGTGCTATCGTACCGTTTATTAATGCAATTGAACGTAATCCGAACGTTCGATATTATTGCTTTCAACACGAACAATCTGCAGCAATGGCCGCTGAAGGATACTATAGAAGCTCTGGTAAAATTGCGTGTGTAGCTGTAACAAGCGGACCAGGTGTTCAAAATCTATTAAATGGAATATGTGGGTGTTGGTACGATTCAATACCCGCATTTTTCATAACTGGACAGGTAAATACAGCGGAAGATTTAAGTAATTTTTCGTCACAACCACGTCAGGCAGGTTTTCAAGAAATGCCAGTTACAGAACTTTTTAGTCATGTAACTAAAGAAGCGTTACACGTCTCTCAAACGAAAGATATACACCCAATATTAAAAAATTTACTATCAATGCTCATAAGACCGAGATATGGACCTGTACTCATGGATTTACCCGTAAATATACAAATGAGTAACATACCGGATTATGTACCCAGACATTATCACAACCATATATGGTACGAAAAGAAAGATCAAAAATACAATTTAGCACCGTTCATTAACGAATCAAAAAGACCACTCTTAGTTATTGGACACGGAGTTAAATTAGCAAAAGTTGAACACGAAGTCATGGATTTTATTAAATATACACAAATTCCATTCGTAGTATCTTGGGGTGCATTTGATATATGTGAAACGGATCATAAATTACGTGTAGGTTCGCACGGAGTTTATGGAGATAGGTGCGCAAACTATGCTATCCAAAATGCCGATCTACTCATTATTATGGGTTCGCGTTTAGATACTAGGCAAACTGGTGGTAACGGTTCCCTTTTTTCAAAATCGTCTAAAAAAATCATGATTGACGTAGACATAAATGAAATTACAAAATTACCCGAAAGAAATATAAACATTGATTATTCAATACGTACAGATTTAAAAGAATTTTTTCTTAACATACAAAATTCTCCAATAACTGCTCAATTTGACGAGTGGATAAATACCTTAGATAAATGGAAATTTATATACGGCGAAGAATTAACGAGAAAAGGTGATTCTGAAGTATATGATTATCTATCACACTTTTTCAAAAATATACCTGACAATGCCATAGTCATACCAGATCAAGGCGGTAATCTCGTATGGACTATGCAATCTGCAAAAATAAAAAATAATCATAAATTATTTACGAATTACGGAAACTCGTCCATGGGATTTGCGCTACCGTGCGCTATAGGTGCAGCAATTGGCGCTCCCGATAAAAAGATATTTTGCATAGATGGTGATGGCGGATTTCAAATGAACATCCAAGAACTATTAACCGTAAAAAAATATAACCTCGATATCGATATTACCATTTTAAACAATAATGGATACGGAATAATTAAACAATTTCAAGACAGTTATTTTAACTCAAAATATGTAGCAACGAATAAAGAAGAAGTATTTGGAGATGAAGTTAATTTTGTAAAAATAGCTGAAGCTTATAACGTAAAAACATTAACCGATGTTCCTATACCAGAAACACAAAAAATTTACCCAAAGGTTGAATTTGGAAATTCTTTAGAAAATATGACACCTTACATTGATTTTGAACACGATATGATCGTTGAAGTACCACCCAAAAAGAACTTGGGATGGGTATAAAGAATAAATGACTCTAATTTATTATACAATGACCAATAAAGTTTGGTACGCCCCTAATAAATTTGAATCATATGGCGAAGAAGAAATAAAGGCAGTAGAAGAATGTCTCAGAGATGGTTGGTTAGCCGGTTTTGGAAAACGCACAGAAGAATTCGAAAAACGTACGTCATTACTTTTCGGAAAACGTATAGGACTGTTTGTAAATTCGGGAAGTAGTGCCATTTTACTCGCACTTGCCGCACTTGATCTTCCAAGAGGTTCGGAAGTTCTTACACCCGCATGTGGATTTGCAACCACAGTAGCACCCATTTTACAACTCGGACTCATACCTAAATTTTGTGATGTCGAATTAAACACGTATGTTCCGTCTATGTCTCATATAGTATCTGCAATAACAAACAGAACTAAATGCATACTTTTACCCAATCTTATAGGAAACGTCCCAGATTGGGAAACTATACGTAATATGTACCCAAACATACCAATACTTGAAGACTCAGCCGATACAATTACCCAAAACAAATGTACGGATATAAGCACAACAAGTTTCTATGCGAGTCATGTTATAACAGCAGGTGGTATAGGTGGTATGGTTATGTTCAATGACATTGAACTATATAAACGCGCACTTATGTTCCGTGATTGGGGACGTATAGGTGATAACGTTGAAGAACCTTCAGAACGATTTAACCATTCGGTCGACGGCATACCGTACGATTGGAAGTTTCTATATGGTGTTGCTGGGTATCATTTAAAAGCATGTGAAATGAATGCCGCATTTGGACTCGTACAACTCGATAAACTCGAAGGGTTCTTACGATTACGCAGAACGTTAATTGAAAGATACATAGAGAACCTTAAAACATGTAATTATTACACATTACCAGACGATTCTAAAAAACCAAATTGGCTCGCTATGCCACTTCAGTGTGATGACCGTCTCGGTGTTATAAAATACCTAGAAGAAAACAATGTTCAAACACGCGTAACATTTGCAGGAAACATTACAAGACACCCCGCATTTAGAGAATTCAAACAGGACTTTTTGAATTCAGATAAAATTATGCGTAACGGATTTTTGGTAGGCGCACACCACGGTATGACACTCGATGATGTTGATCGCGTGTGCAATTTACTTAAAAAATTTGCACAGGGTAAATAAATGACAACCGTTCTAGTTACGGGTGGATGCGGTTTCATAGCATCAAACTTTTTAAATATTATGAAAGAAAAATACCCCGAAATTCAATTCGTAAATTTAGATAAACTTGACTACTGTTCTAATGTACATAACGTAAAACAAAATACAGCTACCTTAATAGAAGGTAATATATGTAACGAAAAGTTAATTGATTCTCTAATCAATAAATACGATTTTGATACAGTTTTTCACTTCGCTGCACAAAGTCACGTCGATAACTCGTTCAATGATCCAAAAAGTTTTACATTAAACAATGCATACGGAACACACGTTCTTTTAGATAAATTTAGAGAACTCAAACCAAATGTAGAATTTATACATTTTAGCACAGACGAAGTATATGGTGAATGTATATCAGACGTACCATTTTCTGAAAATACAGGGGTTTTAAAACCAACAAACCCGTACTCCGCATCAAAAGCAGCTGCAGAAATGATAGTTCAATCCTATATAGATTCGTATAAAATGAACATCAAAACAATACGATGTAATAATGTATATGGCCCTAACCAATACCCAGAAAAACTCATACCAAAATTCAAAAATGCATTACGTAACGGTGCCATGTGTACGATACACGGTACCAAAAGTGCCGAAATAAAAAGAGCTTTTATGCACGTAGAAGATGTCGTAAGTGCAGTCGAAATTGTTTGGAAAAAAGGGGAACCGGGGGAAATATATAACATCGCATCAGACGACGAAATATCAGTTATGGATGTTACAAAACTTATGATCAAAACGATAAAGAAAACAGAAAAGTACGAAAATTGGATAACATATATAGACGATCGACCATTTAACGATAGTCGATACTACATATCCGCAGAAAAACTCAAATCTCTAGGATGGAAACAAAAAAAGACCAGGCAGGATCTTGTTAATTTTCTTTCCCTATAATAAGTCAAACAAATATGAAGGCAATGAAAATGATGAAAAAGGCTAAGGCAGCCAAGGCAAGAGTTGCCGCGGCTCAAGCTAAAGGACAAGCTGCTGCAGCTAAGGTTCAAAGCAAAGTAGCCCAGGGACAAGCTGCTGCATCTAAAATTCAAAGTAAGGTAAGTCAGGCACAGAGCCAGGTTCAAAGTATGAAAAATCAGGCTATGGCGGCGGCAACCATAGAACCTAGGATCCAACCACCACCCGCACCGGCCCTAGAACAACCAGTCATACCACCAGCACCTCCTCAGCCAGTAATAAAATCTGAACCTAATGTAAATATGTCAGTTGTACAACCATACCCCTCAACAGCTGGAATGCCCATGCAACAAACTCTCGAAGCTGCCGATCCAAAAATGGCAGCCGCTGTTAAAAAATTTAAAGAAGGAAAAATTGAAATGGAACTTGGTTATCCACAAATTCTACTTACCATCATCCTCGGTGTAATCTATATCGCCGTGACATCCCTCGGTATTCAAACTTATAACAAGTGTGAAGGTATCCAGGGTAGTCAAAAATTCACCAACCTTAAACATTTTATGAGTCATACAATGGCCGTCGCTATAACAATCCCCGTCGTCTTTTTACTCACGAAATTTGTAAAGAACGAAGGTGGTGTATTTACGATACTTTACAGTATCATGGGTATCGCGGGCTCTGCAATGGCTATTCAAATCATGAACCAACCAGAGTGTAAAGATGGTGTGAAGAAAGACGAAAAGAACTTTGCCATCGTCGCACTCGTTTTCTGGCTTATATTATTCCTTGCGGGTGGGTACTTTACCATGAAAAGTGATACAGTTGGTGGAAAAGCACTCAGAGCTGGGGCTGCAGGCGCTGCATCAATGGGTAGGCAAGCGTCGGCGGCGGGTAGTAAAGGTATGGCCGCAATGGCTAGAAAAATGCAATAATGTTTGAAATACACGAATCCATGTATATCTTGTTAATGCTCTTGGCCCACGTGATGCGTGGAGCAGGAACATTTACCTTAGAAGATAAAATAAAAATGATCAAATTTACTGCATGTATAATTAAAAATACAAATATACCTCTATTAGACTCCAGCGATAGCCGCAGCCACTAAACCAGCAAATAAAACCATCGAAACGCGACCTGTATCAATCATTGCATATTTATGAAACTCCTCCTCTGATAGTTGTTGAACTGCATCCGTCAATGTTCCTATAGCTACCAAAGAAGTACCACACCCTAGAATAGCAAGCGGCATAAAATGAGTCTGATCAATAACGTTTAGACCCGTAAGTCCCCAATTAAGCGTACCTAAGACAGTTCCGTACATAGCCGCACGCCCATTAACAGCCTCGGCATATTTCCAATTAAAACCCCCATATTCTCCTTTATTTGACGCGCGTACAGTAGTTCTAACCGAACGTTTGCTCAATTTCGGTCGAACGTGTGAAATATGTAATCGATTTAAACTATTAGAATGCATTTTATTCTGGTTTTTTATCCCTTCTCTCCTTTAATACCTTTTGTAAAGTGTACATACCTAAAAGCAAACCCGCTGTAGAATATAAAACCGAAAAGTTTGCACCTTTTCTATACTGATAAACGATCCAAAGTGAGCTGGCTAAAATACCCGCGACCACGTACTGAATACTATAATATGATAAATCATCCGAATTATACACGCGTTTGAAATGCATCATCATCTGTGCTAAACCTATGACAATGGCAATAAACGCAATTTTATCGTCTGTATCCATATTCATTTACATTAATTAAAGAAAATAATTCATGGTTATATATAAAATGTCAGCAAACGCAGTTAAAATTATTCAGGATTTCGATGGAACATCAAAACAATCTAAACTTTTCATGAAACGATTGACCGGAATCACAAATAGGTACAAACAAAGCGGTATCAATAAGGATACGATCTTCCCACTCGTTTCTACAATCATGTTAGAAGTACAACAACTCAAAACACTCAGAGGTCCGGATAAAAGAGCGCTTGTCATAGAGGTTGTAAATTCCGTAATTTCCGAAATTGATGAAGGTGAAACAGATACAGAATTTGAAAGGAATCTCAAAATGTTAGTCCCACCTGCAATCGATAGTCTTGCACTTATGTTAAAAACAAGCGCAGGGTGTAAAAAACTATTCCCATGTTTAGGTAAATAAACATAAAGTTTTTAAACGTAAAATATTTACATATGAAATTCCCTAATTTAGAAACCATGGTCATGTACGGAATTTATACCGTAAGAGATCTCGTTTTGTATTCACAAAATAAACGCACAAAACAGAAAATACGTATTCTAAATGAGTGTGAATGTTGCTCTTTTGTATATTATGGTTCAATATGTAACAATTGTAACGATATTAAAAATAATTCGCTCGTATAAACAAATGTCATACCACGTCGTGACAACTTATGCGACCAAATTACGAAATGAAGTAAAAAGCGATAATATATGTTGCGCCGAAAGACGTCTCATACGAAATTTAAAACACGATTTTTCGAAAAAGGGGTACAAAAACCACCAATTTAAATCGTGGGTAAATCGAAAATGTGGAACGTTAGTGATATGCCGTAAAACCAGTTACGGTGATGGAATATCACTACCGTGTGTTCTATGTAGAAAGGTAATGGATAAATACAATTTAAAATGGATCGCATACGATGGTAACGAATGGATACATTCGTGTAAATCAATACACCTTCCTAAATCACGACCGACTAACAGACAAAAACGCGTCTTACGTTTTGGTCTTAATGACTAGGCCTAATACCGATTCTAAATTATTCTCGTTACGTTTGAGAGGCTTTTCTCTTTTCAAACGCAATGTCTCATTTTTACCCGTCGAACTTTTAATATCCTTTAATTTTTTTTGGTTATTAAATATTACAGGTATAACTATATTGGGAACAGGTTCCGTTTCTATTTCCTTAGGTTGTTCTTCATCTATAACGTGATTTTTCCTAAACTCTTCTATTGTCATAGGCCCACCGAAAACATCGAGTTTTTGTCGGTGCGGTGCTTTTTGTATAGTTCCTATCTTATCAAAAAGCTTACGACGCATCATAACCATATTTCCACATATTAGACCACCTCTATTACACCCATACTTATCAATTGCGTATGTTTTCATACAACTCCATGAACAAAAATTACCCGACGTATAAAATTTATTACGCCGTTCATCGTGTTTATAAGGCATGCTTAAGGGCGTACTTTCGAACGTATGACAACACCACCAACACCACATTCATATAACTTACAGTTACTTTTTTTCTTTAAGTTATATCAATAAAAATTTTTACTTCGCAGGCACATTCGCAGGCATCTTCGTAGGTATCTTCGACATCCCCATTTTCACTAGGTTTTTAGTATTACCAGGTTTTGATTTAAACATGAATGCAAATACCATCATGCAAATAACACAAGCTATACCAGAAACAATAAAGGGCATCATCATACCACCCATGGCGTTTCCAATACCAGCTCCAATACCTTCACCCGCTGCCCCAACACCTTCTCCAAGACCTCGTCCAGCTTCGCCAACACCTTCCCCGATATCTTTAGCAACATCACCAACACCCTTTGTTTTCTGACTTGTGTGAGACGCCAGTTTAGCCTTTATATCTTGGACCGTTTTATTTTGAGCCACGGATTCATTAATTTTACTACCGAGTTGTTCAGCAACAAATTTTATCTGAACATCCTGAGTAATTGACCCACAGTATGCATCACACGGTTCTTTAGTTGCTTCTCTAAACTCCGCAAAGGTCATTTTACCGTCCGACATTAGCTTTTCTGCTTGCTTTATACCAGCGTACATCCCACATGGATCGACGATCAAGTTTGACATTACCAACCTTTGGTTTGCTACAACTTTAGAGGCCATTGTGTTAATAACTTCGTTTGTAATACTCTTTTTGAGGCTATTCCTAATAGAATTCTTAACCTCCGTTTTCTGATTATTCTCGTTACCCCCACCGATACTCAACATACCAGAAACTTGATCCATAGAATCATCAATCTCACCGTCCATCTTATTCATTATATCGTCCACGAGATTTGCACTATCTTTACCCTCAAACTTCGACAAAACCTTAACATCCAAATTAGCAATTTGTTTGATTTGTGGTTCCTTACATATAAATGTTGCCCCGTTAATACTAAGATTTTGTTCAGAAATAACCGTAGAATTTGTAGCGTTTACACTTCTGTTCAACGCTTCAAATACAGTCTCATTGACAGTTGTATTTTCAATTTTCGTTTCCTTTTTGGATTTATTTTTAGAAAAAGGCCAACCCATTTTTTATATTAATAACTACACAGAAAAAAATCTCAGAACATACTAAATATACAATGGTCAAAATACCAAAAATAAAAAAGCAACATGCTGCCCTGTTGATAATCACAATTATTTCTATACTGGTCGTTGTCACACTTGTGAGAAATGGTAATAAAACAGAAGAATATGATACAGGGAAAGTCAAAGAAGATCTTTTGGATTATATAGAAAATAAGGAAGGAGAATTAGTCGGTATAGAAGTTATGAAAAGAACAAGCCGACTCACAGACGACGAAGAAAAAATAGAACAGGCGTATGATTATGCTATAACAGGGGCTCGAGATAACCTCGCGGATCTCATAGAGTCTTTGTAAAAAAATATTAGTAAAGTTTAAACGATGGATAAGATTACACTTTTTTTAATAATAGTGGCTCTATTACTAATTTTTATATGTATATGTAGATACAGAAAATATACAGAAAACTATAACAGGGAGAAAGATGAATTACTCAAGTATATCGATGATAAGAACTTTGATGCCGATGATTTTAAGGAGAAAATGTCTGAAATGACAGAAGATAAAGAAGCTATAGAAATTGCATATAATTATGCATTAGACGGTAATATAGGCAGTCTATTTTCATTTATCGACGATTATTTTCCAGCCTAATAATAAATGAAAGATCAATACATAATACTCGCATTAATTATTGTAATTATTTTACTCAGTATGAAAAGAGTAGAAAAAATGAAAACAGAGAACGATAAAAAACTAGAAGCGATAAATAAATTTAGTTAAAATACTATAATAATTTAATACAAACATTTATAGGTAATTATAAGTACCCGTCGTTTCGTCATATTCACATTCCGTAAAAATGTCTTGTACAACAAATTTAGGTTTTTTTACCGGTATTATATACTGTTCAAATACAATACTAAGGCGATATGTTTTATCATTACTGTATATTCTATTAACACCATGAAACATATCACCTCTAAAACGAACATATTTCCCAGGTTTTGGTGGAATTTCTTTATAAATACCATCGTGTTCGTGTTTTTTTAAATAAAGTTCTCCACCCGTAAACGATTTTGGAACTTGTAAATACACTACAGATGTACATAATGGCATGTAATATTTACCAAAAATATCAGTTACTTCTGCAGAACCATCGTAGTGTCCTCCGACCGAAACCTCTTTATCGGAATCGTCATTACATACCGGAACAAGCATTACATTACAAACGTATGAATTTGTTTTTGGTTCCCGAACACTTTTAAAAATGTCGTATATACACTTTAAATCGTGTTTAATAAAATTTTCTTCTATATCGGGAGCATCATCAAAATATACCGAAAAACCTTGATCTTTAACAGTATAAGAAGACTCTAAAAGATTTTTACTTATTTGCTCACAAGTAGTTTCACTCAAAAAATCGTCCTTTTCGATTAAGTACGGGTACCCGTATGGATGAACTTTATGGTGTTCCTGGTTTATGTATATATAAATTAGTATAACGAGTACAATAAATATAATTAAATACATATCTATATTATTCAAAGAAATAAGTTACTATGTATCTTTCGCCATCGGTTACGGGTGTTATCCCATGGAACAATTTCTGACCTTCGAAAATCAATACATCACCTTGTTCATAATCCTCTATAACAGGTAATTCGCGTCCGTCCATATATTGACCTCTTTGTTTATTATCCATAAAATCGAGGCCTTCACGATCAAATTTTCTAGATGTCTTTTCATCAAATGCATATATTTTACCACCTTCAAAATCTTTTGTATCCGATAAAAGTATGCTATAAGTAAGTTTTGTTTCGTCAAAATGTATAGGAACACCTGTTCTTTCACCGGGAGTATACCTTCTTATAAATATATAATCCAAATTAAGATTTTTAGGACAACGTGGTAACTTTGTATTATATAGATCCATACATATATCATATAATTCTTTATTAGCAACCACATTATATCTAAAAACGTCAATCTGGTATTCAGGCTGACCGTCTATTGTATCTAAATGGTCGTTATCAAATTTATATTTATTAGCTGTGCGTATAAGATTTTCACAGTCTTCTCGTGAAAGAATATTCTTTTTTTCGAGAGGATTTTTACTTTTTCGTATTCTTATAAAAATGTATATTACCAATATTACTAAAATAATAATTATTGGAAACATATCTACAATACCACCAGAAAAAAATATTTATATAAATTAATAAAATGCCATACGTTTATGCATCAGCGTGGTTCGAACCAGGTGGGGGTAGAAATGATGATACCAGTAATGGTCATTGTCATGAACCATGGCATCAATCAGATAATAATAAATCTATTTACAGACGCCACAAAGGGAATAGTAATAGTAAAAAATACCACTGCGTTCATGTAAAATATGATCATAATGGTCGACTGTCGAGACCTAGTGCATATAATAATCACCATAATAAAAACGATTATATAAGATGGGATAATAATGGAGGAGGTCACCACCCGTGTAAAGGTGTAGGAGAATCAAAATTATATTATAATAATAAAAATGGGTTTGATGGAG
>CERK01001398.1_pt1 | contig 25057 bp, 25 predicted proteins | sample 530771 | NCBI WGS metagenome assembly CERK01 (sample SAMEA2620950, study PRJEB7988) | marine metagenome | biome: marine biome (ENVO:00000447); feature: deep chlorophyll maximum layer (ENVO:xxxxxxxx); material: "saline water (ENVO:00002010), including plankton (ENVO:xxxxxxxx)" | depth 30 m
AACATACAAATAAATAAATATTTTTAATCATTATAATTCTCTACTTTTTATAATTAAAAAATTTATATGAACAATTTCTTAGCCTATAATTTTTTTTATTTTTCATATATATTATAATAATGATTTTTCATTGTTCTTTGCAATATTTTTTTTAATTCGATATTATTTGTTTTATATTCTTCAACATAACTATGAGGAAACCAATTTTTTTTCATTGCAGATACAGTATATAATATTAATGATGGATTTATTATTTTAGAAAATGTTGATAAGGCACTTGATGATTTAATTACAACTTTACATTTTGATAATGCTAACATGTCAATAATAGAAGCATATGTTAATTTATTTCTATCTATTTCATGAAATTTTTCACCATATCTAAATAATCCATAATTAATATTTTCAGAATTATTTCTAAATTGATTATATTCAATTATTTTATAATTTTTAAATTTTTCTTTAATTTTATTAATAAAGATTTGTTCGTCACTACAACAAAATAAAGTATTAATATTATTATTAATATTTAAATAATCTTCAATTATATCATTATCATTTCGTCAATAGTTATATAATTTGCCTGAAAAGTATCATAATTTTTGTCAGTACCTCTATAATGTATTCCTAATGTATTGTCATTTATATTTAATTTATTTACTTCGTTTATAATATAGTCATTAAATTTAAAATATTTATCAAAAATATTATTACAAATTTTCCAACTATTTTCATCATAAGGTAATCTAGCTTTGGTATTTAATTTAATACTATGTATTGATAATTTTTTATAGGAATAGTCATATTCTTCTTTTTTTTTAATATTAATAAAAGTTGGAATAAGATTATCTGTATTTAGTGTATTTAATTCAAAAATTATTTTTGTATCATCATTAATTAAATTATTATATTCAAAATAATATAATACTTCAATTAACCATACTAAAGATTGACCAAATATACCTTCTGTAAAATCCTTATTATTTGAATATAAAAATAAATTATCAAACATTATATTTTTAAATAATTAAACATTTATATAATTTTTACAAACTAGGAGAATATACACCTTGTGCAGTTAATATACATGTTATAAAACCTACAAATATACAAGTAATAATCCAACCAAATAATGATTTATATATTATTTTTTTATTTATACCTGATACATTATTTTCCCACGATGATTCTAATAATCCCACACCACATGTTGCTCCTATTTGACAATGTGTGGTTGATAATGGTATTTTAAATCTACTTCCTAATATTGTAACAAGAGCAGCACTCAATTCAATAATAGCACCTCTTGATGGTGTAATTTTACATAATTTAATTCCAATTGCTTGAATTATTTTATAACCATATAATAATAATCCAACAGATATACCAATACCTCCCAAACCTAATATCCAATAAGCATTATTATCCATTACATTATCTTTTCTTACATCATTTTCTATATAAATAGTTAATATTGCAGCAAATGGTCCGATTGCATTTGCAACATCATTTGCACCATGACTAAATGCCGCACATGTTGCAGAAAATATTTGTAAATATTTGAAATATTCCTCCGTTCTTATATCAAATTTTTCCGCATTATTGTGAATAATATTAACAAGTGTATCTTGACTATTATCTATATGTTTATTATTAGTATCATATGATATTATAATATCATCACTTGTTGTAAGTATACATGTATTATCGTCATATATAATTGTTTTAGTATTATTACTATTATATGTTATAGATGTAATATTATTTTTATTTCTATTATTATCTACATCTATTTCATAAACTTCATTAACTACATTATTCTTAAATTTATCATTAATATAATTATATAATCTTGGCAATATTGGTATCATAACAAATGACGATAATAATCCCATTCCAAATGATATTGGTAATACAATTTCTAATGGTGTTTTATGTAGACCAATACCTTTAGCACCTTTATAAACAATAAAGAATGTATTAAGTAGTATTGTAATACCAACTAAAATTGGAAATCCGTAATAAATGTATTTATCTTCATATTTTTTTCGTAATATTAATTTTCTTACTATTATAAATGTTGTAGATGATATTACACCAGATAATAATGGTGATACGACCCAAGAAATAACCATTCCAGATACACCACCAATAAAAGGAAAATTATCTAATGCTTTATACCAAATAACACAATTAGGTCCTTTAATAGCAATAGTCATACCAATCATACCACCAATACAAGAATGTGTTGTTGATACAGGCATTTCAAAATAAGATGCTGTAAATAACCATATTGCAACAGAAAAACATACCCACATACTACCATACATTAAAGTATAAGGGTCATCTTGAAAACATTCATAATCAGCAATGCCTTTTCTAATAGTTTCAGATACATGAGAACCCATTAAAATAGCTCCAGATGTTTCAAATATACATGCTAAAATAACAGCTTGTTTTATAGTTAATGATTTTGCACCAATTGATGTTGCAAAAGAATTAGCAACATCGTTTGCTCCAATACCCATTGATGCTATAAATGAGAAAAACCCTCCAGTAATTACTATCCATAAATAATTATTCATTATTTTATAATTAAATGTTTTATATTTATATCATTAAAAAAGTACATATCTTTATAAATTTTAAATTTATAAATTTCTTTTTATTTTTTAATATTTTTTATTGATATGTACTTTTTTTAATTTTTATATAAATATTAATTTATTATTTATAATATAATATGAGTCATAATAATGATATTGTATTAAATTTAGAAGAACCAAACGCTATTACTCCTTTACCAAAAAAAAAAATAGCAGTTATTTTAATAATTTTAATATCCGAAATGTCTAGTTTAATGTATGTTACCCCTTTTTTACCATTCATGATAAGAAGTTTTGGTATAAATGAAGAAGATGTAGGAAGATATTCGGGTTTAATATTGTCATCATTTATGTTAGGACAATTTATATCAAATTATATTTGGGGACTTATATCAGAAAAATGCGGTATTAAACCAGTATTGTTAATAGGTTTGTTATCATCATTTATATTTACAATTATATTTGGTTTTAGTAGTAATATAATATGGGCAATAATAACAAGATTATTACATGGTTTATTTAGTGGAAATTTAGGTGTAACAAAAACATATTTATATTTAATTACTGATAAATCAAATCAAGTAAAAGCATTCGCTATGTATCCTGTAGGAATGTGTATTGGTGCTATATTTTCTCCAGCGATAGGTGGATTATTAGAAACACCTAGTAAATATTGGGATAATATAGGAGAAAATCATATATTTGACATATACCCATATTTATTACCATCAATAGTAATATCTATATTACCTTTGTTTGGTTTTATAATTTGTTATTTCAATATAGAAGAAGTTTATAAAAAAGAAGAAGAAAATAGCGAAATAGAAATAATACCATTTAAACAAATTTTTAATAAAAATGTAATAATAACATCAATACTTTATTTTAATATAAGATTATCTTTGATGGGTAGCGATAATTTATTTCCATTATTATTAGCAACATCAAAAAATTATAAAGGTTTGAATTTCAATTCTACATCAATAGGAATAATATTTATGATATCTGCTATATTTTTAATGTTATTTTCTATTATTGTAATACCAAAAATAAAAACAAAATATAGTACATATAATTTATTTTTAACAGTACAAATATTTAATCCATTTACATTATTTATGATATCATTATTATCAGATATGAATAAACTTACAAATATAGTATTATATATATTTTCGTGTTTATTTTTTATATTAAAAGGTTCTACAGCAACTATATCAATAATATTAATAAATTTAATGATTAATAATTCTGCTGAAAAAAAATATTTAGGAAGAATTAATGGTTTTTCTCAATCTTTAGCAGCATTAGGTAGTATAATTGGACCATTATTATCTGGATTAATATATTCTTGGTCAATATCTAATAATCAAAAATTTCCGTTTGATATACATTTTGCATTTATTATATTTTCATTAGCATCAGTAACAAATATATTTATATGTTTATTATTAGAAAAAAATAAATTTAATTAATTAATAAATATAAATTCATTAATAAAATTGATATTAATAATACAAATAATATATACATATATTGAGTTTTTTGTAATAAATTATTAACATCATATTCTTGTTTGTATTTTTTTAAGAAATTACTAAAATCAGTAATATTATTATAAGTATATAAAATATTTATTAATAAAATCGATAAAGCAATTAATTTTATCATTACTCTAAAATGATTTGTTTCATATAATTGTGTTTGAGTACTTGCTAATAAAGCACAAACAAGTCCTGTTGCTGTAAATGTAGTACGATTAATACTTTCAAAAATACCTTCTTTAGTTAATATTAATTTATATATATCACTCATTTCTCCTCTATATTAATATAATAATAAATTTTTTAAAAATAAGTATTTTAGTATTATTTGATAAATAAAAAATGAAAATTTTATTATTTTTATTTATAAAATGTTTAGATTTTTTATAAAACCATTTAAAAGATGGGCATTTGATAGAGCAAATAGATATACGAAATATTATATATATAAATATAATAGAAAATATATAACTAAATATTTAAAAAAGATAAATAAATTAGCAATAAAAAAAAAAAATTTTTTACAAATAGAATTAATAAATAAATTAAACGATGAAGAATTATTAAACGATATTATAAAATATAAAAATACACATTTAAATGATATGTTAAAATTAATAAATAATTATTTAATTAATAATACAAATATATTGGATATTTACGATTATAGATTAATATATAATTATTCAGATTATATTATTCAATTAAAAATTATTAATGAAAAAGATGTTGGTTTAGATCATTCAAAAGTTAGAGAATATTGGTTAAAAAGAGGGCCTAGAATTCTTATATCATCAATTATTTTATTATTATCTAATTATATTTTATATATATATTTAAAAGAAATTGATAGCAAAACCAATATATATCTAATTATAATAAATATAGTTGCATTATTTTTATCTATTTATATGTTATATTATAGATTACCTGATAGTATTGAATCTGCTGTTGCAAGGACATCACATGATTATTATGTCAAGGTAAAAAAAAAATTACTAATTAATTCTTAGAAAATAATATAATAATGTAATTAAAAATATTGTTATAACAATTACTACTATTTTTTCACCAAATATTAGTTTTAATATTAAATTCTAAATAATAAATTTTGTATCATCTTTATTCATGACTTATACTAAATAAAAATATATAAATAAAATTTAATAATAAATATGAAATGATTAAAAAACTTTTATTTATTTTATTATCAATAAATATATTTAGTGATGTATTTGCATTTAATATTATGAATTTAGTAAATAAGACAGATAAATGGAAAATAAAAATTAACAATACTTCAAAGCAAGTATATTATGATTGGTTAAATAAAGAATGGTATGGTAATAATTTTAATATTATATCAGAAGGAGATATTTATGGAAAAAATTCAATAAGAAGTATTAAAAATATTAATCAAGTAATAACCAATGTAAATTATCCATATAAGATTGTATACAAAGAATATATTATGCCCTTAATGTATTCAAATAAAGGTTCAATCAATTTTAAAAATAAAAATAATTATACAGAAGTAATATGGTATTTAAATTATCAAACACTTCCACTTTTAGATGAAATAACATATAAAATGTATGATAGAATTATAACTAATAGTTTAGAAAATTTAAAAACATATAGCGAAAGAAGTAAATATCAAAAAAAAAATTAATATAAACCATTTTTAATGAGTTTTATTAGTTTATTATTATCTTTGTAATTGAAGTTAGTGATATCCATTTTGTCAATAAGTTTTGCTATTTTGCACGATTTTTTCATTTTTTCTTTACAAAATTTATTAACTAATGATGTAACAGCAAGTAAATCCTTTTTATGTAATTCGTAAAATTTTTTAAACTACATTTACTTAAATTAATAGTTTTTGTATTGTTAGATAATCTATTTAATAATTTTTTACTTTCTTTTTCATAAAATTTTTTATCAGCAGTTTTCAAATAATTTTTCATATTTTCCTTATGGTTTTTTTGATAAACAGCAAATTTTTTTTAAAATTATTTAAAGTTACTTTATCACTTTTAATATTATTTTTAAGATTATATAATTGTTTTTTTACATATTGATTATTATTTATATGTTTCTAAAATTGTTTTTCTTTTTTTGTCATAATTTTGCCATGTTACTGTTTTAACTTCATCATCATATAATTTAGCTATTTTAACATAAAATTCTTGTTTAATTTTTTCTACTTCATTGTATTCTTTAGTACATTTTTCTTTTTTGACACTCATAAACTATTATCAAATAATTGACTTAAGTCTTTATTATATTTTTGTAATATGTATAATTGTTTATTCATATCTATTAAAAAATTGATATTTTATTTTATAAAATCATTATAATAAGATGGATACTATTACAAATAATATGAAAACTTTTAATTTAATCTCAAAAAACACATGTGTGTGTTGTCAAAAAAAATATATAATTGAATACGATTATCAACATAGTGATAAATTATGTATAATATGTTATAATAATTATACAGAATTTATGTTCGAAGATAATCAAGATTATATAGAAATAGTATAATTTATGTTAATGATAATTGAATTATTTCATGAAAGTTTTTACTAGAATCAATATGATCTATATTACCAGAAATTACATAAATCTCAATATCATTACTATAAAATAATAATTTTATACAAAAAAATTCATTATTTTCATTATTATTTAGAATAATAGCATCTTTTATGAGTATATGATTATCATATAATAGTTCAATATCATATCTTTTAATAATCTCATTTAAATATTCAATATTTTCTGGACATATTTTATTTTCAATAGATTGATTATTATATAGTTCAAAAATAAAATTTATATCTTTGTCATATAATTTATCAATATAATTAAGTTTAGTTATATTAATATTTCTTTTAGTATTATTAACTGAAAAATTATGAAATAATTTTCTCATATTTCTAAAAATACTATAATATTTATATATTTTTAGAAATACCATTGATTTAAATGATTATTATAAATTGTATTACTTTTTTGTTGTTTATCTTTTTTTGTATTTAGATGCAAAATATGTTTTGCAAAATTGATATGTGCATCTTTATTGTTATATAATCTACACGGTTCTCCATAATGTAAACAATGACAAGGATAAATTTTGCAATCACAATAAAATTTATAATTTTTCATTTTATCAATTAAATTTTTTAATTCTGTTTTTTCAGTTTTTTTTACATATGTTGAATAACTTCTAAATAGATTTTTAAGCATATTTAATATATTAATACATATTTTATATTATATCTCATTTTTTATTTACATGTTTTATATGATTTTCTATGCCATTCAGTTATTCCATAATTTTTAATAGCATCTAAATGTTTTTTTGTACCATAACCATGATTGTTTAATAAATCATATTTTTCTAATTCATTATATCTATTAACTAATTCATGTATATTATCATTATGTTGTTCTTTTGCTAAAATAGAAGCTGCCGCGATACTAGTATAAATAGAATCCCCTTTATTAATACATTCATGTGTTATAAATTCTGAATCTTCGCCTGGAGGAATAAATGTTTTAAAATACGGACCATCAATAAATAATTTTTGAAATCTATATTTTTTATAAGCAATATCTGCTGATCTATGCATTGCTTTCATCGTAGCATTTAATATATTTATAGAATCTATTTCATCTTTTGTTGCAATACCTATTCCATAAGTTAATGCATTTTCTTTAATATATATAGCCAATTCTTTTCTTTTTTTTTTTGTTAATTTTTTTGAATCTTTAATTTGTTTATAAATATTTATTTCATTTTCTGTTTGTGGTTTTTTTAAAACAACGCATGCAGCAACAACATCACCAATTAAACCTCCTCTATTAGATTCATCAATACCTGCTTCAAAATTATTTGTAGGATATATATATTCGGACATATTTATGTATTTAAAATATAAAAATCATTATTTTTTTTAGCAAGAAAACACATATTTGATAGGATTTGTAGATTTGTTTGATGAACTATTTATTGCACTATCTGCTATAAATATTTGTACTAAATCAAATAAGGTTTTAAAGATAACTGCCCCAATTACCGCTCCAGCCAGAGCAAATACTAAATAAAAAACCATATCATTTTTTGACCCTATAACTGCGAGTGTTCTCATAAATTGATCATATAAAAATTCACCTTTTAATGCTACTCTATGTATTTCCATAATAATCCCTTTTGAATTAGGTGCTTTATATGCCAAAGTTTGAAAAGTTCCAATAAAAACTGATAATATCCAAATAAATCCAAAAATAGCATAGTTAATAACATTTGCAAAACTTGGCCAAATAAGTATTATTAGCAAATATGACATAAATATAAATATTATAATTACAACTATAACAAAAAAACAGTTAAACATATTTATCAAAAATGATGTAAATCCATTATCAATCATATCTACATTTATTTTATTTACACATAATTCAATATCAGAAGGTTTACAGTCCTCTTTTTTAGTTATAACAGTATTATTATAATTATAAAATTTAATATCGCATTTTTTTAACTCTGTCATATTCTTTGGTATTTCATCATCTGCTCCAGTATCAGCATATAGTAGTTGATAATCTTTGATTTTTGAAGATTTAATACTAAGTAAAGTAGAATTTTCCATATTGTTAAATGGATTATTTGTATCAATAGATTTTAATACTTGTGAATTTGTAATTCGTGGAAAATTAATTCTATTAAATACACCATTGTTATCATTAAACTTGAAAATTTTTTGCATTATATATTCGTTATATTCTTTTTGCTTTTTGTATAAAATATCTTTAGGATTTTGATATCCAAAACATAACATACATGATGATTGTAATAATAATAATATTTTATTAAATTCCCAAGAATTAATATCAAAACCATTAATTGATTGTAGTTGTTTTTTCCATAAATAAAAATCTGATTTTAAACTAAAATCAGTTAAATAGTTATATAATTTTTTTGCAATTTCATATGCTTTTTTTATATATTTTTCATTATTATAATATTTTTTTGGTTCATTATTTAATTTACTTAAATTATCATGTGGTGGTATAATATTTAAATGTGATATTGGTTCCGTTATTAATTGTTTTATTGGTATTTGCATTGTAATTTTTAAATCATCTATTATATTATCTAATGTTAAATCATTTTCTGTAATTTGTTTTAATACATTATTATCAATTTCATAATCATATTGTTTATTAGGATTTTCATTATATTTATCTACAATAGATTTAATATTACTTAATTCATAATTATATAAATCTATTAAATCATTTTTCGTTGAACCGAATAAAAATATAATAGCATATGGTGTAAATAATAATGTATTTTTTAATCTACCATTATCAATTAAATCTCTATTTATACATTTATTTTTGTTTTCTCCAACATATGCACTTAAATTTTGAGTATCTGAAGTTAATATTGAACCAAATTTACAAGGTTTGAAACATTTTTTTCCACCACCACTATCAATTTCAACAGCATATTTATTACCATTATGATAATCAGGTATTGTAAACCAGTCATACCATCTTTCACTACATAATATATTATATTCATCTTCAGTTGAATCAGGATGTCTCAAATCTTTAATAGCTGTAAATGAATCTGGTTTTGTTAACTTGAGAATACCTGTATTTTCGTCTTTTTCTATATTATTTGGAGGTAATACAATATCTTTATTTATAATACATTTATTATCAGTATTCTTAGTTAACCATATATTTTTTTTATCTAATGCGCAATTAAAATAATATTTATCATCTACTTTATTACATAAACTATATTCATATTCATCATCATTTATATATTTATTAATTTTATTTTGATCTGTTTTTGAAATAATACTTGTATCAAATTTACCATCTTTTGTAATTTTGTAGTTATTGGGTCCTGCAATTTCATATGTACATTTTTCACCATCATATACAGTATGGAGGATATCCGCCTCCTCATCATGAGGATTATTATATGTTGTATCTTGATTATAAACAGTCATAACTCTATTAATATAATTTAATAAATAAATATCAATTAAATTACTGTGAATATATACGAGCATTCACAGCCTTTGCTTGACAATAACCTTCTTCTCCTTCTTGATATAAGTTTGTTTTTTCATTATTATTAAATATAGTATCGCAATCTAATACCCATTGACTATTGCTTTTCTTCCAAGGGAAGATAATTTTAGAAGTATCATTTAATGAATAATCATCGGGATTGTTTTTGTCTTTATAATTTTTAATTGATTCTGGAAGTTTATCCATATCAGTATCTTTATAATCTAAATGTGGTAGTTCCCATTCAATATTTTTTGGTTTTAATAAACTTATTGAATAATAATCCTCTTGTGTGTTTGGTGAAGAAAAATGTTTATTTGCAACATTTGAATCAATTAATTTATAATTTATAAAAGTTATACTGTCATCTCTTTGATTAGTATTTGGAGTTCGATCTGTTTTGAAATTATCATTATTTAATAATTTTAAATTTTTTCGTAATGCATAAATTGGATTTTGAACTCTTAATTTATTAAGAGTATCGGGGATATTTAAAGCAGTATTTACACTATTCACATTTCTTTGTAAAGAATATTTAATAGGATTTTTTAGAAAACCATTCCAATCCCATTCGGAATTAGTACCACAACTACCATAATTATTACTACAAGATTCTTTAGCATCATCCTCTACAGACTCTTTTGTTACATCTTTACCATCACTGTCTGTTACTTTGAATTTACCACCTCTTAATAACCATGCAATTAACATAATTAATACAAATACACATATAATTGCACATAGTGCCCATATTAATGGTTGTATAGCTATTAAAAATTTAATTATTAGTAAAAGAATCCATCTTACTACACTCATAAAACGATCAACACAATATTTAACAGATGTAGATATTCCTTGAACCATTTCCCATGATCTTTTTCCACTTTCTTTAGCACTTTCATTCCATCTAACATCTAATATTTCTTTTTTTTTATCAAGAATACGTTGTTCTTCTTTAACATATTCTCCTTGTGCTTCTATTTTAGTACTTACATCGTCAATTCTTTTCTTTACTTTTTCAATATGTGTTGTAAATTTATCAGATAATTTTTTTGTCACATGAGGGTCTCTAGGAACTATTTGTAATTTTTTAGGATATTCAGGTGCTGGTCCTGCACTATTTGGTTCAATCTTGTTTAATTCCTCCATTTGTTGTTGAGATTTTTCATATGATTTTTTTGCACTTTTTTTTGCATTTTTTCCTTTTTTACCTATAGCAGTAGCACCTTCCTTCATAGCGGTTGCTCCTTTAACCATATTTTCTTTTGCTCCTTTTGCGGTGATTCCTTTTCCAAGACGACCCATTCTTTTCATTGCATTTTTAGCCATGTTAGATTTTGCTAATTTTTTTGCGGCGAATTTCGCAGCCATAAGAGGAAGTACCCCTCCAGTTTGTTGATTATTAATTATGTTTGATATTTTTTTTTCAAGAATTCTCTCTGTATTTAGTTTGGATTCAATTAAATTAAAATAATCAGTCTTCATTTACTATTTATTGATATAATTAATTCGGTATATTTTTAACATATATAATGTTAATATTATTATATATGAAAAATTTATTATTAATAATAATACTATTTATTATAGTATATTCAAGTTTATATTTCATATTTAAGGAAGAAATAATAATACAACAAATAAAAAAGAATAATATAACTTTAGATATTTTAATAAGTAAGCAACCTATTCTAATTGAAGATAAATTAACAAAAAAAGAAATTGAAAATTTATTTAAATATAATATAATAGAATATCCACCAATATACGACAATATATGGAATAGAAATCAATATAAATATATTTTAATACATGCTTTAAATGATACAAATGTATTTATTTCAAATCCAAAAAAAATAAAAATTGAAATTCCATTAGAAAATGATATTGTTATTGATATTCAATTAAAAAGAAATCAAATATTAATATTATCTTTTAAATGGTACTATTCATTAATAAATAAAAAAGATATTAAAATATACGGAATACATGATTATATAACTTATGGTTTAAATTTTATTTTTTAGATTTTTTCTTAATGATTTTTGTAACAAGATTATTTTTATCATTATTATAATCATCTTCAATAATTTTTTTATGTTCATTCCATTTAATAAGTAATTCATTAAGTTCATCTAACCAAATATTTTCAATATTTGTAGATTTAAGTTTATTAAGTTTATTTAGTAAATCTTCTACCTCTTTTTCTAAAATTATTTTTCTATCCATTGTTAATTGTGAAATAGGCATTTTAATCAAATAATTATAACCTTTAATTATTTCATTATTATCTTCATTATTTTCATTTGTATTAATTTTTGGATAATTTAATTCAACGAGTTTATCAGCAATAACACTAAGTTTAACATTCATAATTTTAATTTTTCCTTCAATAACATCAATAATAAATCTAATTTTAGCGGAAAGAATATTATAATCTTTTTCAAGTTTTTTAACTTGAAAAGTTTTTCTTTCAAAATATTTTTGAATTCTTACTTTGGACCATTCTTTAACAATTGAACTTGTATTTACATATTTTTTAATAGCACCTTTATCGCTATATAAATGCATATTATTAATACTTAAATTTTTAGTCGAAACTAATTTAAAATTTATATCAAATTTACTATCATTATTTAATACACGAGAACCAGGACTAAAATGTAATATAAATTTTACATTTTTAGCAGTATAATGACTTTCAAATGATTTCAAATTATATTGATTATTAGTAATAATAGATTCTAAAAACTCTTTATAATCTTCTGTCCAAATACCAATTGGTAATTCAGTAATAATAACAGTGCTATCATCAATCCATTCATATATTCCTTTACTTTCAAATTGTTGTTTATCATTTTTCTCTATTTTACCAGTAAAACCTAAATAATATGGTATGTATTCATCAATTTCTTTATTATCGATAATACTATAAATATTATTAATATCAGATTCATTTTTAAGTGTAATTTTTTTTTCACGAATTGTATTACAAATACTGATACAACTATTAATAATATCTTCTGGATTAAATTGTGGAATATTTGTTGAAAATCCAGTTCCAATACCTACACCACCATTTACTAAAATCATTGGAATAATAGGAATATAGTATTCTGGTTCGATAATTAATCCATCTTCTTCTAAATAATTTAACACACACGCATCATCTTCTCTAAAAATGAGTTTAGTTAATTGCGATAAAAGTGTATAAATATATCTTGGAGACGATGCATCATTTCCACCTTGAATTCTAGAACCAAATTGACCATTAGGATCTAATATATTAATATTATTTGTTCCAACATAAATTTGTGCAAGTCCAATAATTGCTTGTTGTAAAGAATTTTCACCATGATGATATGCAGTTACTTCAGATACATTACCTGCTAATTGGGCAACTTTAATTTCATTAGTGGATAATTTTCTTTTAATACAAGCAAATAAGATTTTTCGAGTACTTTCTTTTAGTCCATCACAAATATGATTGATAGATCTTTCTAAATCTCTATTACTAAAATGAATAAATTCTTTATTGATAAATGTATCATATTCAACATTTGTTTTTGTATAATCTAATACATTATTTTTATCATAATTTTGTAACCAAGTTTTTCTATCATCTGCTCTCTTTTTATTAAATGCCAAATCAATCTTTTCATCGGAGTTATCACTATATTTATAAGTAATTTTTTTCATATTTTTAAAATATTCTTTTGCTTCCTGATCACTACTAGTGCCAAGTCCTTTGTAATATTTAATTTTCCAATTTTTTTTACCAGTATCTGTTTCTAACCATTTTTCATAATCTGTCATATTATAAAATGATATAACATCTGTTTTGTTACTAGCTTTTATGATTGGTGTTAACATTGATGTTAAAAATCCATCAATTTTATATAGAGAATTCCATAATGATTGAAAAATATTGAATAATAATCCTTTAATATGACTTCCATCATGATCCTGATCAGTCATTATCATAATAGAACCATATCTTAAACTTGAAATATCTGTATATTTTTTATTTTGTTCAAGTCCTAAAATTTTTTTAAGAGCAGTAATTTCAGCATTATCAGAAATCTTTTGTAAAGTAGCATCTTTAACATTCATAATTTTTCCACGAAGTGGAAATACACCATACTTATCTCTTCCAACAACACTTAAACCAGAAATAGCCATAGTTTTAGCAGAATCCCCTTCTGTTAATATTAAAGTACATTCATGACTATTTTTAGTTCCAGCAAAATTTGCATCATCTAATTTTGGAATAATTAATTTACTTGTTTTTTTACCATCTGTTTTAACTAATTTTTTTTGATCATGAAATTCAGTTAAACTTAATGCTTTATCTACAATACCAGATTTATAAAGTTTATCGATAAATTTATCAGTAACTTCGCATTTACTTCCAAATTTAGATACTTGTGTTGTTAAAGTCTCTTTAGATTGTGAATCAAAACTAGGATTTACAATTATGCTTTTAACAAATATAACTAAATTATCTTTGATATGTTGAGTTTTTACTGTTTTCTTTTTCTTTTGTTGCACTAAATCAACTAATCGTTTAATTATATTTTGAGAAACATAATCTACATGTCTTCCACCTCTAATAGTATTAATGCCATTTACAAATGAAATTTGTTCATGAATACCGGTTTTTGATAGTGTTGCAACAATTTCCCATCTATCATTACATACTTCATACGTAAGAGGTTGTTCTTGTTTATCAACAAATAATTCAGCATATTTCTCAAAATCTTTAATCATTAATTTTTCATTATTAAAATAAACCGATACATCTTTATTTGTAGTTACACAAGCATCAATAATTCTTCTTTTAAACAAATCATATATATCATCTGTTATTCCTTCTTTTAATCCAAATCTTTCATAATCAGGAAGAAATGTAATTTGCGTATATGGTTGTTTTTGTGATGCTCGAATTTGTGGTTTATTTCTTTCTTTCATATTATTTGAAAATTTTTGAGTATAAATTTTTTTAGTATAATGATCAATAGTTTCAATAGTAAATTCTTTTGAAAATATATTTGTTAATTTCGCTCCAAAACCATTTTTACCACCCCAAGTTTTTTCTTGAGTTTTATCATAATTTGTCGATGTTAATAATTCTCCAAATATTAGTTCTGGAATCCAAATATCATTATATTCACTATGTTTTTCAATATCAATACCATTACCATCATTTAATATACTAATAATACCAGTATCTTTATCAATAGTAATTTTAATATTTTTAACATGTTTGACGTTTTCTTTTTTTTCTGTTTTAAGTCTCATTGAATGGTCAATTGCATTAACAACAACTTCATCAAAAATTTTTAGTAAACCAGGAATATATGTAATTTCTTTTTCAACCATTTTTTTGTTTTCATCACTATAGATATAAGTTCTTATTTTTGTAAGTTCTGTTGAACCAATATAAGTATCGGGAAGAGATTGAATATGTTCAAGAAGTTCATATTTTTTATACTTACCTTCAACTTTCTTGTTTGAACTCATATTTTTTTTGTTTCTAATATATTTAAATATTATATCATTTTTTTTATATAATTAAAAAAAATGAATTTATATATAATATATATAATATATATGTCAAATTTATTTTACAGAAACTATTGTTATAGAATGAAAAAAAATAATATTTTCAAAAATTATTTATATTATATTGGATTATTCGGCTTTACCTTAAATATTAAAAAAATTGATTTAATAATTTCTTCGAATAAATATTAAGTTAACCGTTTTTATTCAAATTTTACTTTAATATTAAATTTATTATTTAATCTAAGTACAAAATTGTAAAAATTATTAGAAATAATTGTTCCAACATAATATGAACAAATACTTAATACAATAGTAATCAAAACTAAATATAAATTATTTATTTCAATTATCTTATTATTTAATTTACAGTATTTAATATATTGTAGTAAAATTTCGTATACAATAATTTTCATAGATATTAATCCAATATTTCTAATTCCAAATAATATACCATATATACAACAAACTAGTGCATGTGATAAATAATAATAAAAATTTGTAATAAAACTAATGTCATTAATGTTATTAATAAAAAAAAATTTATCAAAATAATAAATTTTATATTTACACTTTATAATATATAATACTAATAACACAATTATACTAAATAATATATTAATATATGCTAAAATAGTTTTTATAAACATATTATATTCTATAATTATTTAGTATATATTTTTTTTACAATATCATTAACTTCATTTGCTATCATTTGTATTGTTTTATTTTCAACACTTATAATATATATTTCAGTTTTATTAATCATACTATTATAATGAATTTCGTGTAAATCATGAATTTTTTCTAAATACTCAATTGAAATTTTATCTTCACTTATTCTATTTCTCTTTTTAATTCTAGTTAAACATGAAGTAGGATTAGACTGTAAATAAATATATATATTATTTTGCCATAGATAATCTGTTTTTTTATGCAAATAATCTAATATTTCCGATTCGTTTTCAGTTATATCTTTACAATTAATTGCATTTTTAATAAAAACATTTCTTATAAAACTTGGACTTCTTTCAACTAATATTATATTTGCTTCAATTTTAGTTTGTATCCAACATCTATCTAACCATATTCTTACTTGAAAATCAAATATATTACTTAATTCTAAATTTTCATTTTTTTCTTCATTGTAAATTCTATTAAGATGTTTTTGCCAATTATCTACAGGTTCTAAATCAATAGCATATTTATAGTTTTTATGTAAATAATTTAAAACCCCAGTTTTACCACACCCAATATTACCATCAATTGTAATAATTACCATTTTTAATAATTAAAATAAAAATAATTTTATATCATTTTTTAAATTGTTAATTTATAACAACCGGATTTTTTTATAATACTTTTCATAATTGTTAAAGTCAATTTTTTATTATTTTTATGTAATTTATGTGTTATTAAATAAACATATGATTTAATTAAATTAACCATATCTTGTTTTAATGATTTATCTATTTTAATTTTATGTTCCTTAAATATTTTGGAAACAACTACCAATAATTGTTTATTAAATCCTAGTGTTCCTCCTTTATATTTATTACACTTAGAACATCCACCCTTATCACTACCACCAGTCATATTAGATTCCATAGTAGAACTTAATGCAGGTCTAGCTTCTAAATTTTCAAAATTAACTTTTAATACATCTACACCAGCTTCGGCAGTATATCTACCTGAATCTGTACCGAAAAATTCAGAAGATAATACTGTCCCTCCTTTAATTTTTTTATTTATTTTACACATATCATTTAAATATTTTTTTGTTACAATTATAGTATTGTTAGTAACTTTATTAGAATTGAAAAGTAATATTGTTAATATTGATGTCAAACTAACAATATTATATATTATCATATTAATTACTTTCGAATAATGATTTATAATAGCATTTTGTTTATTATTAATAATTTTTTTAGACATTAATAGAAATTCAGAATATTTCTTCAAATTATTATACATTTTCTATCTACTTATAATAATGAAAATAATATTTTAATTTAAAAATAAACTATTATTCTATTTTAGAAATGAATACAGAAAATAGTATTAATATTATATCTAGACAATTTGAAGTAAATGACTTAACTCGATTATATTTTTCAAATCATAATGTTGAATTATTACAAGATGAAATTAGAAAATATGTATATTATTATAAAGATATTGTAATATCAAAACAAAGTTATGATGATTTAAAAATAATAATGCGTTCTACATTTATATTAAATAAACATAAACTTACCGGTTATAAAAATACAATGAGTCAAGTTAAATATTTGAATAAACTTGTTATATTAGAATGTTGTAGAATAATTATCCCTAATCTAGAACAACATTTAACATATAGAAGAGATATCAAAGATACATTAAATATACAATCACATCCAAGAAGTACATCAATAAAAGGTACAAAATCTGGTGAATGGATAGGTACTTGATTTTTATTATTAAATTAAAATAATATATCTATTAATATTAATAGATAAGATTAAATGAATATAGGATCAAGAGAATCATTTACTACTAATTGTAATAAAACATCAAATACATTTGAATACGATAATAAAGTATCGTTTGATGAAAATATGTTGAGATATCGTTCATATTTAAGCGACTTTGAAAAAAATAATTTTGATAGTACTAGACAAAGTAAATATTGGTGGACTTTTGGTACTTGTATTTTATATGGTTCTTTAGCACTTTTACTTTTATTATTTGGAAGTTTAACAACATATGGTAATTATTTACTTTTTAATGAATTATATATATTTATAATAACTTATATTATTGGAACAATACTAATAATTATAATTTTAATATACAAAGTTTATTCTTTTGACTTCCCAGATATAAATAAAAAAGTAGGTTCAGATTCTTTATATTGTCCCGATTATTGGGATAGTTCTATAATTAATCCAATATCTACAGGAAAACATAATAAAATAGTTGATGGAGAATATACTAGATATTTTGGAAAAAAGAATGTTAATAGTGACTTTAATTTAGAATGTAGTTTGAAAGAAGATAGTGGAATATATAATAGTAATAGTTTAATTAGAAATTCTCATTTAAATCAAAAATATAGTTATAAACAATCTATTAGTGATAACTCTAAAATATATGTTGAATTAGAATCTGGAAACTCTGGAAAAACTGGTTTAAGTTTAAATAATGGAGATTATGAAGAATTTAGAAAAATTGCAGCATCAATGGCGGGTTATACTTATGATATTACAACTTCCGGAGAACCAGGAACATTGACACGAAATAATGATAATGCAATTAAAAACTCACAAGGTCAATATTTTGATGCTGGTAATTCTAATACTATACCATTAGTTTGTGATAAAGTATATCCTTTATATATGGCTAAAAAAGATTTTGACTATTCCAATAGTAAAGGTTTAACAAATTATAACAAATTTAGATGTGCTTATTCTAAAACATGTGGTATACCATGGACAGAAGTAGGTTGTAGTTAAATTATTTCATAATTGCTTTAATTGTTTTATGCGATTCATAATTTATTAATTCGAAATCTTCGTATTTTAAATCATTTATCCAATTTATTTTTTCATCGATTGTTGAATTAATATTCGGAGCATCCTTATTTATTTTTAATTTACAATTATTATCTATAATTTCTCTTTCGATTTGTTCATTAACAGCATTTGTATGTTCTTTATAAATATGAGCATCTGTTAAAGATATTGCAATATCTTTAACATTTAAATGTAAAACTTTGGCTATTATATATGTCAATAATCCGGTTGATGCAATATTAAATGGTAATCCTAAAAATAAATCACTGCTACGCATTGTCATTAAACATGATAAACCATCATTGTTTTTATAAAAATTATACATTAAATGACAAGGAGGTAATGCCATTTCATCTAATTGTAATGGATTCCAAGCATTTAAAATTGCTCTTCTACTATTATTACTTTTTAATAATTCCTCAATTACATATTTTATTTGGTCTATTCCATTGTCATCGCCATTTTTACTATATTTTTTTCCATAATATCTCCACTGCCATCCATAAACAGGTCCTAATTCTCCTACTTCATAATTAGTATATCCATTATCATCAAGATATTCTCTAGTTGAATTTCCATCCCATATATGAACATTTTTATCTTGTAAATATTTAGCATTTGTAGAACCTTTTAAAAACCATAATAATTCTTCTAAAACACCCCTATAAAAAACTTTTTTTGTTGTGAGTAAAGGGAAATTATTAATATTAGTAAATTTTAATAAATAACCAAATTTACTAATTGTTACACCATTTCTCGTTTTTATTTCTTCACCATCATTTAATACATCTTTTAAAAGTTCAATATAACCTTTTTCATTTTCATAATACATTTATATAATATATTATTAAATAATTTTAAATAAATTTAAAAAACTTTTTTTTTTTAATTTATTTTGTTCCAAAAAATTTAAAACCTCTTCTATACAAGGTCGATTATTTGGTTCTTGATCCCACATTTTTATTATTAAATTTGAAAAATTATTACAATTTAACCAATCAATCTTTTTTATATTTGGTCTTATATTTTCTTTTATAATTAATAGACACATTGAAGGATTTTCTAAATCATATTCATAAAATGGTTTCAAACCCGTACACATAAACCAAAAATTTAATGACAATGAATAAATATCTATTTTTAAATCATAATTATCACAATTATTTCTTATTTCAGGTGCCATATATCTTAAAGTTCCTGTTATTCCACTCATGTTATAATTATCATTTTTAGATTTCAAATGTTTAGATAATCCAAAATCTGTTAATTTTAAATTTAAAGAATCATCTAATAATAAGTTTGATGGTTTTATATCTCTATGTATGATTGGATAATAACAATTATGTAAAAAATATATCGCTTGTGTTAATTGTATTAACCATTTATTCAATAATTTAATATCAGGTTTCCATTTTTTATATATATTTTTATTATTATAATACTGTTCTAAATTACCATTTTCCATATATTCATAAATTAATAAAATTGGTTCATTTAATGTACAAGCTCCTAAAAATAATACTAAATTAGGATGTCTTAATCTCGATATTATTGATATTTCGTTAATTAAATCATTATTATTGATATCATTCGTTATTTTATTAGTTTTTATATTTAACATTTTCACTACACATTCTATTCCTCTCCAATAAGTTTTATAAACTTTACCTGTTGAACCAAATCCTATCAAATTTTCATTTACAATATTAAATTCTCGATGCTTTAATTCCCACCATTCTATTATTCCTCTTTTATCAAATGGAGTATCTTTAATATATAATGAATGATTTGAATAATCTGTATTATTATTATTTTTATCTAATGAAATATCACTATCATTATCACTCATTATCTATTAAAAAAGTACATATCTTTAATATATAATTTTTTTTTATATATAATTATTTTAATCTAAAATTAAAATAGGAATAATGAATATTGATGTATATCGTTCAACTCTTTGTAAATTAAGTTATTGCGATAATAGAAATGATGCTATATTTATTACAGATAATCAAACAGATTGTCAATGTTATATTAATTATAATAACAATGCTGTATTTATTACATTTCGTGGTTCTTCATCAATTGATGATTGGAAACACGATCTTGATACTAGAACAGAAAATCCAAAAGATAATATAAAAATACATAAAGGTTTTTTTGATCAATATATGTCAGTAAAAGATAAAATATATAAAACAATTCAACAAATTAATAAAAATATTAATCTTGAAAATATACACATATCCGGACATTCTTTAGGTGGTGCCTTAGCATATGTATGTGCTGTAGATATACATTTGGTAACAAATAATCCTAATATAAGAGTATTGACAATCGGATCTCCTAGACCAGGTAATAAGGATTTTGCAAATTATTTTAATAATAATATACGAGAATCTGTTAGATATAAAAATAAAAATGATATAATTACGAAAATGCCATTAACAAGTAAGTTTAAACACGTTCATCCATCAATATGTTTAAAAGATGGATTACAACAAAATGATACAGTATATAAAATGTTTCTAAGAAGATTTTTACATACATTTAAAACAAGTATTAGTAATATAGGTTATCTAAGGGATAATCATTCTGTAGATTTATATGTTGATAATATAACTAAATTTAATAATAATTTATAAAAAAGTACATATCTTTAATAATAAAGATTTTTTATAAATAATTATTTTTTTATTTAAAAATTTAAAATATGTACTTTTTATAAATGTATTCTAATCAAATTACTTCCAATAGCGAACATAAAGTAAGGTATTTTGTTAAAAAAATAAACGGTCATCTATTTATTATGAATAATTACGGAGAATTTTTCTTATAAATATTAGTATGATGAACAACTATTTGTATTATCTTCAATAGATGCTATATTATATTAATTAAGTTGTGATATATCATTAAAATCTAAAATCATAAAAACATAACCCGGACCACCTGCATATCCTCCTCTTGCCCATGGATCAGGAGCACCATTTTTAAAATTTTGTCCCCCAGGACCTCCCGCTCCATAGTATCTTCCTTGTGTCCAGTGATATGTTACATTTCTACTATCCCAATAACTAAAAAATTCATCTAATATATTCCAAAATGTTACCCCTGAATTTAATGTTATAGTTTGTAATTGTGTTGATATTTTACCACCAGGATTACGAGCATACCAAATATCACCATATGAATTTAGTTGAATACTATTACCTCCAAGATCTCCCCCCATATTTGACAAATTTGACGGAGATATATTATAAGAACCTCCTTGTCCTCTGTAAGTATATCCTTGTCCTTCTTCTCCTCCATTACCAGTAATATTATATTGTATATTATCATCTACCCATGAAACAATGCTATCACCACCAGAAGAATTATTCTCGTCACCATGTCCTTTTGAACCAACTTGTATATTGTAATTAATATCATTCGTTTGTAAATAATTATATATATGTGATTGACCCCCTGCTCCACCACCACCACTTTGCCACCCCCAATAATTTCCTACCCCTCCCCCACCACCACCTCCTCCACCAGATACAATATTTGTCACAGCACTTGTTTTTAAAATTTTAATATTATAAGTTTTAATATTACCATTTCTATTGCTATAATTAGTATTACTATCAGTTGTATAAGTATTTATAAAATCAGCAATCCAATAATATTTTGATGTACCATTATCATCATAATTAAACAAATTAAACATAAAATTAACAGGACCAATTAATATATTTGAGATATATCCATATTTGTAACCATCATATACATAATACCACATATCACTCAAATCGTTAATATAATTTTGAGATATTATAGTTGTTTTATAATCTTCTAAATTTTCAATAACATTACTAAAAGAAATATGACTATATTTTTTTGCTAAATATTGTTCAACATTTATTTTTTCATCTAAATTTAATTCTTTATCATAAAAAATTATTTCTGCTATTTCCCAATTACTAGTTTCTGTCGAATGTGTTTCTCCAGTATAATATCCATAATTAATTGATAATTGAACATTATAGTCACTATATTTTTGAGGATAATTAATACCTTTATATTCATAATAATTAGTACAATCTTGACCATTATATCTTGCTGTATTTTGCGTTTCTATACCAATCATCCAATAATCAGTTTCTGAATGTTGTTTATGAGTAGTTGTATGCCATCCTGATTTATAATTATGACTTATACCTGAATGATTACCATGAAATCCCCATAATGTATTTTGTCCTGTTCCCGAAGACGAATCAAAAATTCTTCTATTATAAGTTGTATTATTTTTATCATCAACATATCTCGCAACATAACAAAATGTATAATCAAAATTTAATCTGAAAGGCATTTTATACCCACTATTATAATCACCTTTTATAACATTAAAATTATTTTTTCCTATAGTCCCTTTGGTACCTTTTTCAAAATATTTAACAATAGGATTACCTCTATATTTTATAATATGTCTATTATTTCCCGAAGAATCATACCATTGTTTAACTATATTATCTGATATATATAATGATTCATATTTTGTTTCATATCGAGCATATATGTTATCCACTAATGGTATATTATCTATAAATGAAGAAGTACTTTTAAAATCGGATAATGATATAATGCCATTATTTGGTATAGAAATATTATGTTCATATTTATCTAAATTTTCAAGATAATAATTTGTTATTCGAATATTTTTATTATCAAATTCATGATCAAAAACTTTTGATAATTGTGAAAATTTAACATTTTTTTTAGTTGGAATATTATCTGGTTTATTATCAAGAATGCTAGTTAATTCTTTACCATATATATCCCATTTTGAAAAATTTAAATAATTTCTACCTCCAATTTGAGATACAACTAAACCATAATTTTCAAATGTCTTAAATTTAGTCAATCTATCATTATCTGTTAATTTATATTCAAATGCAACATTTAAATTATTTTGATTATCGTATTTATTATTTAAATTTGTTTTGTTTATATTTTTATGAATTATCAATTCCCAGTCTTCATTATTATTTTTTCCATAAATTCTAAAATCGTGTGGAAAATAATAAATTGCATTATCATATGTTGATATATTTAATGAATTAGAATCAAGTAAGGCAATTATGATTTTTGTTAGTAATATTTTATAAGGTAAATTTATTGTAATCCATTCACCAGTATAAGATGAATCTTTTAAATATGATGTACCATTAAATAATGAACGTGCTGATAATGTATTTAATGGTTGATTATTCCAAGTATAATTATTTGATTGCCACATACCATTATAATAATTATTTCTAAAAATATTTAATGGTTTATCATATTCGTAATAAGTAGAAGAATATTCAATTTTATATTGACCATTTCCATAAATTTTATTTTCAATAAAAAAATTTTCAAATAATAATATTTCACTTTTGTAATACGGGGGATATAATCTTTCTTCTTTAAATAATACATATTTTGTCATATTATACGAACTCATTATTCCATTTTTAATTCCATGAATTAATTCGTTACGATTTAATATAGTATTATTTAATTCATTAATATTACCGTCGTCATCTAATATTTTTGTTTTTAATTCTAAAAAATTGGAAGATATATTATTACTAACATATCTTATTATTATTATACCATCACCTCCTTTTCCACTTGTTCCTCCTTGAGAACG
>CERK01012568.1_pt1 | contig 21982 bp, 20 predicted proteins | sample 530771 | NCBI WGS metagenome assembly CERK01 (sample SAMEA2620950, study PRJEB7988) | marine metagenome | biome: marine biome (ENVO:00000447); feature: deep chlorophyll maximum layer (ENVO:xxxxxxxx); material: "saline water (ENVO:00002010), including plankton (ENVO:xxxxxxxx)" | depth 30 m
TTTTGATCCGATTCATGTTGGTCATTTAGAATACCTTGAAATGGCCAAGTCTTTAGGGAATTCACTTGTTGTTATTATAAATAATAACCATCAGTGTAAATTAAAGAAAGGAAAGTATTTTATGGATGAAAATGATCGAGTTAAGATTGTTGAGTCTTTGAGATGTGTAGATGAAGTCTATCTTTCTATCGATGAAGACAAAACTGTGTGTAAGTCCTTGGAAGTACTTAAGCCTGATATTTTTGCAAATGGGGGTGACCGTTCTACCAAAGAGGTTCCTGAAACCTCAGTTTGTAAAGAATATGATATTAAAATGATAGATGGTCTTGGTGATAAAATCAGAAGCTCTTCTTCACTTACAGGAATAAAAGAAATAAAATAATTAACTTTTTAAATACATTTTTCTGACTTTTTTATATAGCTCAGAAGAGTAGACAAAGTCAGTGACAGCTTTATTTTTTGTTTTAAAGATATCTTTTTTACTCCCAACCCATTCAAGATTTCCATTCTTTAAAAAAACTATTTTTTCTCCGATTTCCATTACTGAATTCATATCATGTGAGTTAATAATAGTAGTGATATTTTGCTCTTGGGTTATTTCATTTATTAAATTATCAATAACTATAGCTGTTTTTGGGTCAAGTCCAGAATTTGGTTCATCGCAAAATAAATATTTTGGTTCGTTCACAATTGCTCTAGCAATTGCAACTCTCTTTTGCATTCCCCCAGATGCTTCACTTGGCATTTTTTTATTACTATTTAATAGTTCTACCCTTTTCAAAACCAGATTGACACGGTCTTGCATTTCATCAAAAGGCATTTCTTTAAACATTTTTAACGGAAACATTACATTTTCTTCGATATTCATAGAATCAAATAAAGCACTCCCTTGAAATACAGTGCCAATATTTGATTTGAGAGTCATTTTTTCAAGATCATTCATTGACTCTAAATTATTATTATCAAATATAATTTCTCCTTCTTCATATTTATGTAAACCAAGTAAGCATTTTAAAAATACAGTTTTACCTGATCCTGTTTGACCAATTATTAGGCTTGTTTTCCCTTTTTCAAAATCACAAGAAATTCCTTTAAGAATAGGGTTATTATCAAACGATTTTTTAAGATTTTTCACTGATATCATTATCCAAGAAGCATTTGCGTTATTAAAAAGTTAAATATGATAATTGTTACACAAGTCCAAATAAATGATGTAGTACTAGCCTTACCCACTTCCAATGCTCCACCTTTCATGTAATACCCGTGAAAAGAAGGTACTGTAGCTAAAATAAATGCAAATACAAATGTTTTAATAAATGCATAGGTCATGTGAAATGGAATAAAGTCAGTTTGAATTCCTTCAATAAAATCACTCATGGTGCTATACCCTCCATAAACACATGCTGCCATCCCCCCTAAAATTCCTAAAAACATAGCAATAGAAATCAAAAACGGATACAACAGCAGAGCTATTACTTTTGGAAAAATTAAGTAGTTTATGGAGTTTATGCCCATTACTTCCAAAGCGTCAATTTGCTCAGTCACTCTCATGGATCCGATGCTTGAGGTTATAAAAGAACCAACCTTTCCTGCCATTATTATTGATATAATAGTGGGAGCAAACTCAAGAATAATTGTTTCTCGGGTTGCATAGCCTACTAAATAATTTGGGTAAAATGAGCCTGTGGTGCTTAATGCTAGCTGTATAGTTATTACACCGCCAATAAAAAAAGATACAAATGAAATAATTCCTAAAGAATTGATAACCGTGTCTTCGGTGTCCTTTACAATAAGCTCCTTCATTACTTTCCATTTTGTTGGTTTTTGAACCATTTTCTGAAGCATTATAAAATATAGTCCAATATTGAAAAGAAATTTCATCTACTTGTTTTTTCAATTATTTACAATATAATAATATTCTATATTAGAAGAATCCTTATTTTTATCAATAATATTATAAAATGAAGAAACTATTTTTATTATCGATTATTTTATTTGGATTATCAACCAATTCTGAAAATAAAAAATCAAAGTTGGTAGTTGCAATTGTTGTTGATCAAATGCGTTACGATTTTCTGGAAAACTTAGGTCATAATTTTTCCGAAAATGGATTTAAAAAACTACTTAGGAACGGCTACAATTTTAAAAATAATCATTTTAATTATGTTCCAACAGTTACAGCTCCTGGCCATGCATCTGTTTCAACAGGATCAACTCCGAGTATTCATGGTATTGTAGGTAATGATTGGTATGATAGAAAAGAAAAGAAAGAAATTTATTGTACAACTGACACTAATTATGATAATATTGGAGGTAATGCATATTATGGAAAAAAGTCCCCGAAAAATATGAAGGTTAAATCATTTGCGGATTTAATAAAAACCAGTAATAATAATAAGTCTAAAACTATCAGTGTGTCATTAAAAGACAGGGGTGCAATATTTATGGGTGGGCATTCAGCGGACGCTGCCTATTGGTTTTATGGGTATGACAAAGGGAATATGATTACTAGTAGTTATTACATGAGCGCTCGGCCAGATTGGGTTAATGATTTTAACAAAAACATTGGCAATGACTACCTGAAAGACTGGAATCTATTATTGAATCCTGAAAAATATGTTGGATATGAATCTGATAATAACAATTATGAGAAATATTTCAAAGGAAAACCAGACACCTCATTTCCTTACGAGAGCTCAAAATTAAGCGCTCTGAATAATGGCTATAATATGATCAAGGAAACCCCTTATGGAAACTCTTTAGTTACTGACTTTGCGATTGAAGCTATAATAAATGAAAAATTGGGATATGACGATTATGTTGATGTAATTACATTAGGTTATTCTTCAACGGACTATATTGGTCATAATTTTGGAATTTTGTCATTGGAAACTCAGGATACTTATTATAGGCTTGATTTAGAAATTGAAAAGTTATTAATCTTCCTTGACTCTAAAATAGGTGAGAAAAATTATACTTTATTTTTGACAGCTGACCATGGAGCCTTAGAAGTACCGGCTAAGTTAAGAGACGAAGGTGTTGAGGCTGACGCAATAAGTAAATCAAAATTTAAAAGAACTGTTATTAAAAGCTTACACGAGACTTTTGAGAGTGATAACTTGATTTTGTCAGCAATGAATAATCAGATATATATAAACAGGGAAGAAGTAGCTAAAAAGGGATTAAGTTTTAGAGCAGTTCAAGATAAAACTATAGATATTTTAAAAGAATTTGATTTTGTAAAGGAGGCTTACTATTCCGATTATTTTTCTCAAAAAAAAATATTTAAAGGATATGAAGAATTAATAAAAAATGGTTTTGAAAAGGATAGGTGTGGAGATGTAATATTTATCTTAAAGCCAAACACAATTTTTTACGAAGATAGGGGTACTACCCATGGATCTGGTTATGATTATGACACTCATGTTCCGCTAATTTTTTACGGTGCAAATATTAACCCAGGTGAATCTGACAAAAAAACTTTTATTAATGATATAGCGCCGACAATTCTTGATTTATTAGGCATAGATCCGTTTGATCATAATTCAGGAAGATCTTTATTTAACAGTTTTTAGCTGTTTGTTTAAATCATTTATATAGCTAATAATATTTTCTTTTCCGATGTGCTTAGCGCTGGAGGTTAAAAATATTTTTGGTAAATACTCCCAGCTTTCTAACACTACTTTTTTATATTCTTGAATTTTATATTCAACCCCTTCGTTAGGGTTACCATTTTGTTTTAATTTATCAATTTTAGTAAAAACTATGGAAAAAGCAATATTATTTGTAGTAAGCCATTTCATAAACTCTATATCTATTTTTTGTGCCTCATGTCTGACGTCTACTAGGATAAATGCATTGACAAGTTGTTTTCGGTAAGCAAAATAGTCAGTAATTAATTTTTGAAATTCTTTTTTTTCAGTTTTTGATGCCTTTGCGTAGCCATAACCGGGTAAATCTACGAGAAACCAAGAAGAGTCGATTTTGAAATGATTAATGAGTCTTGTTTTTCCAGGTTTCGAGGAGGTTTTCGCCAGTTTTTTATTATTTGCCAGCATATTAATTAGTGAAGACTTACCAACATTACTTCGTCCAATAAAAGCATATTCTGGGATGTTCTCTTTTGGGCAATCTTTAACATTTTGATTGCTAACTACAAATTGCGCAGTCTTAATATTCATTACTTACTTAGAATTTTTGATGAAATCCATTTGAATAATATATTGTTGAAAATGGGGGGATGTTCCATCATGGGTGCGTGTCCACATTTATCAATCCAAAACAGATCTGAATTTGGTAATAGCTTATGGAACTCATCAGCCACTTCGGGAGGAGTTACATTATCATTTTTACCCCAAATTATACACACAGGAAGTTTCATATGAGGAAGGTCTTGTGCCATATTGTGTCTGATGGCACTTTTTGCCATTGCTAAGATTTTAATTAGTTTACTTCTGTCATTAACCACTTGAAATACTTCATCAACTAATTCTTTTGTAGCTACTGCAGGTTCGAAAAAAACTTCTTCAACTTTTTTTCGGATTACTTCATAGTCGCCTCTTTTGGTGTAACCACTACCCATTCCTTTTTCATACAATCCGGAACTTCCCGTTAGAACTAATCCTTTGGCCTTGTTGAATATTTTCGTGTAATAAAGGCCGATATGTCCACCTAAAGAATTACCCATTAATACAAATTCTTTAATTTTTTTATGGGCGATGAACCGATCCAAAAAATTAGCAAGTTCTTTGACCGATGTTTTCAATATTGGTAAATCATAAATTGGAAGAACAGGCATAATAACTTTAAAATTTTTATATTTAAAAAATTCTGTGACTTCGTTAAAATTACTAAGATTACCCATAAGACCATGAAGAATAATAATGGGAAACCCCTCTCCTTCTTCTAGATATTTATATTCTTTTTCTTCTATTATGTTGTGTCTCATTACCCAATTTATGTGTCAAAAATAATCATTTTTACTGATAATTCGTGAATTAATAGATTTCATTAACATTTAATCAACAAACAATGTTAATTAATTCAAAAATAAATTTAACCACTTGATTATCAATCTATTGTAGTATATAAATACTCTATTTAGCTTATAAATAAGAGTTATAATAAAATTTTATTAACAATGTGGTAAAATGTGGTAAAATGTGGTAAATTTTTTATTAAATTTGATTATATCTAAACTGTTATTAAACTTGAATTATCTAATTGGAACATACGAGTGTAAAGTTGATGTAAAAGGCAGAGTTCTTATTCCTTCAGCATTTAAGAAACAATTGGCATCTGTTATTAAAAAAGGTTTTGTGTTAAAAAGAGCTGTATTTCAGAGCTGTTTAGAGCTTTATCCTATTTCTCAATGGGAGGATTTAATTGCAAGGGTGAATTCACTTAACAGATTTAAGAAGAAAAATAATGATTTTATTAGAAGATTTACGGCTGGAGTAAAATTTATTGAGCTTGATAATAACGGAAGATTATTAATACCCAAAGATTTAATTGAGTTTTCAAATATCAAAAGAGATATTGTATTGTCATCATCAGTAAATATAATTGAAATATGGGATAAACAAAGTTATGAAAGTGCAATAGTTGATTCTAGAGATGATTTTGCTCAGTTAGCAGAAGAAGTTATGGGTAGTGATGATGAATAGTTATCATGACCCAGTACTACTCAAAGAATCTGTATTGGGTTTAAATATAAATGATAAAGGTATTTATGTAGATGTGACATTTGGAGGTGGAGGTCATAGCAAAGAGATTTTAGGACATCTTTCAGAAAATGGAAAATTAATTTCATTTGATCAAGATCCTGATACTTTTATGAATGTTTTAAAAGATAATAGATTTCATTTTATAAATGAAAATTTTACATACATGAAAAAATTTTTAAAAAATATTGGATTTACTCAAGTAAATGGAATACTTGCAGATTTAGGTATTTCATCTTATCAAATTAATGAACCAAAAAGAGGTTTTTCCTACAGATATGATTCAGCTTTAGATATGAGAATGGATAAAGAAAGTTCATTAGATGCATTTCGCGTAATTAATAAATATTCTAAAGAAAAATTATCAAATATATTATATGATTTTGGGGATCTAAAAAACTCAAAAAAGATCTCTAAACAAATTTGTAATAAAAGAATAGAAAAAGAAATAAAAACAACTTTTCAGTTTAATTCTATTTTAAAGCCTCTATTTCCTGAACGTTATTTTAATAAAAGTCTTTCCAGAATATATCAGGCTATAAGAATTGAGGTGAATAATGAGATTGGAGTATTAAAATCTCTACTGCAGCAATCAAGTGAATTATTATTGCCAGGTGGAAGGTTATGCATAATATCATATCATTCAGTTGAAGATAGGCTGGTTAAAAGATTTATTAAAAACGGCAGTTTTGAAAAAGAAATTGAAAAAGATTTTTACGGAAACTTTTCTGTTCCTTTCAAAAAAGTGGGATCCTTAATTAGCCCATGTAATGAAGAATTAAAGTTTAATAAACGATCACGAAGTGCAAAACTAAGAATTGCTCAAAAAAATTAGATAATGAAAGATAAGATTTTAAATATAATTAGGGGCTCTTTTTTAGTTGACGAGAAGTCCACTTCTAATTGGTTTTATATTTTTCTTTTTTTAATACTATCCATTATTATGATTTCATCTTCTCATTCTATTGATAAGAAAGTTTATGAAATTGCCAAATTAAATGAAGAAATAAAATTAATGAGGTCAGAATTTGTTGCTACTCGTACTTTATTGATGACATTAAAAATGGAATCAAATGTCAAGAGTAAATTACTTAATAAGGGAATTAAAGTGTCAAAGAAACCTCCGATAAAAATTATTATTAATGCCAGTAACTAAAAAGAAAATAACAACAAGAATTTACATGATTAGTTTTTTACTAATTATTATCGTTTTTGCTATTATTTTTAGGTTAATTCAGATACAATTTTTTAACGGGGATTATTATATAAATATTTCTGAAAAAAGAGAATTTAAAAATATTGAAATACCTGCTAATAGAGGCAATATATATTCAGATTCTAAAAAATTATTAGCTAGCTCTGTGCCTAAATATGATATAAGATTTGATGCTGTGGCTCCATCGAATCAGAATTTTGAAAAATATATAGATCTTTTAGCTGATGAATTATCGATGTACTTTAATAACTCCTCAGAATTTTACTCTAACAAATTAAGAAAAGCTCGAAAAGATAAAAACAGGTATTTGTTAATCGCTAGAGATTTGAGTTATCTAGATTATAAAAAATTTAATGGTTTTCCTTTATTTGATTTGGGTGCAAATAAAGGTGGATTTATTGCTAAAACATTTACTAAAAGAGATTATCCGATTGGAGGGATTGCCCAAAGAACCGTTGGTTACGAGAGGTATGATGATTTTGGTAATTCTATGAGACCAGGTTTAGATGGTTATTTTGGGCCTAAATATTTAAAAGGCAAAAACGGAAGTGTATTTTCTCAAAAAATAGGATTAGGTCAGTGGAAACCTGTTTTTGATTATAATGAAATTGAGCCTGTAGATGGTTATGATCTACACACAACTTTGAATATTGAAATTCAGGATTTTGCTCATCATGCTTTACTTAAACAGTTAGAAAAATACGAGGCAGAACATGGAAGTGTAGTAGTAATGGAAACAAATACCGGAGAAATTAAAGCAATTTCAAATTTGGGCAGAACTTCTGAGGGTAAATATTACGAAAAATTAAACTATGCTGTCGGTGAATTATATGAGCCTGGATCAACGTTTAAATTAATGGCTTTAATTAGAGCCCTAGAAGACAAGGTTGTTGACTCCTCCGACTTAATTGACACAAAAAATGGTTCCATCACTTTTCATAGAAAAAAGGTTACTGACTCAAAGATTGGCGGATACGGTAAAATTTCCGTTGCAAAAGCATTTGAAGTATCTTCTAATACTGCATTTGCTCAAATAATAAATGAAAATTATAAGGATAATCCTGAAATCTTCATCGACGGACTTTTTAAAATGAAAATTAATCAAAAACTGGACTTACCATTTATTGGAGTAGGCATACCTAAATTCATTCACCCCTCTGATAAAAAAAATTGGAATAGTTTGGTTTTGCCTTGGATGGCTTTTGGATATGGTATTTCATTGACTGCTCTCCAGTCATTGACATTTTATAATGCAATAGCTAATAATGGAGTAATGGTTAAGCCAAGGTTTATTAAATCTGTAAAGAATTTTGATAGAGAAATTGAAAAATTTGAGACCGAAATTATTTCTGATAGTATTTGTAGCATAGAGACAATAAGTATTGTTAAAGAATTAATGAAAAACGTAATAAAAAAGAAACATGGTACAGCTCATAATATATATACAGAAGACTTTTCTATGGCTGGAAAAACAGGAACAAGTAAAACTGAGTATTGGAAATCAGATGAATTATATATTTCATCATTTGTAGGATTTTTTCCTGTTGAAAAGCCAATGTACTCGTGTATTGTAGTAATACACAAACCAAATAAAAGTAAAGGTTACTATGGAAATATAGTTGCTGCTCCAGTTTTTAAAGAAATTGCACAAAAAATATATACAAATATTCCAAGTGTTGAAAATTATGATCTAAAATTTAGCTCAGTTTCTAATAAAATATTTAAGGATGATCTTGCAGTTTTAGAAAATATGATCATGCCTGATTTAACAAAATATGATTTGATCGATATAATTCCGTTTCTGGAAAATGCGGGATTTAAAGTTATAGTTGAGGGGTCAGGCAATAATATTCAGCAAATTAACAAAGCTGGATCAAGAATAAAAAAGGGTGAAATTATCAAAATAAAATTGATTTGAAGCTGATTAGAGAAATATTATATAAAGTTGATATTATAGATATAATTGGTGATACATCAATCAAAATTAACAAAGTTGAGTTTAATTCTAAACTAATAGGAAACGATGATATGTATGTAGCTGTCAATGGGGTTAATGTAGACGGACATAATTTCATAAATAAAGCTATTAAAAATGGTTCAATCTGTATTATTTGTGAAAATTTACCCACTGAAATATTGAAAGACGTTGTTTACATTAAAGTTAATTCATCAAGAGATGCACTTTCTATTATATCTTCAAATTACTATGATAATCCATCATCCAAAATAAATCTTATTGGTATAACCGGAACTAATGGTAAAACTACTGTATCTACCTTATTGTATGAGCTCTATAATAATTTAGGTATAAAATCAGGATTGATATCGACTATTAAAATTATGATAGATCATGATATTATTAAATCGAATCAAACAACTCCTGATTCACTTGCAATAAATAATTATCTGAATAAAATGGTATTAAATAATGTTAAATATTGTTTTATGGAGGTTAGTTCACATGGGATAGATCAAAGTAGAATAAAAGGTTTGAATTTTAAAGGGGGTATATTTACTAATTTAACCCATGACCACTTAGATTATCATAAAAACTTTAAAAACTACAGAGACACTAAAAAACTATTTTTTGATAATTTAACCAATTCCTCTTTTGCACTCACAAATAATGACGATAAAAACGGCATGTTTATGTTGCAAAATACAAATGCTGATAAATTTACCTATTCTCTTAATTCAGTTTCTGATTTTAAAGCAAAAGTTTTGGAATCATCATTTGACGGAATGTTGTTGAAAATTGATAATTCTGATGTTTGGTCTAGATTAATAGGACGATTTAATGTTTTTAACATTCTAGCTGTATATTCAACAGCTGTAATTTTAGGTCTTCCAAAAGAAAATATTTTAAGAGGCTTAAGTAAATTAAAAGCTGTTAACGGAAGATTTCAATTATTTAAAAAAAATGAAATTAACGCTATAATTGATTATGCTCATACTCCTGATGCGCTTGAAAGTATATTACACTCCATTAACGAAATAAAATCTTTAAGTAATAATCTGATTACTGTAGTTGGATGTGGGGGGAATAGAGATAAATCTAAGAGACCTATTATGGGAGATATTGCTACTTCATTAAGCTCAAAGGTAATTTTCACTAGTGATAACCCTAGAAACGAAGATCCGGAATCTATTATTCAGCAGATGATAAATGGAGTGAAAGACATAAATGAAAAAAAATTTATTTCAATTACTAACAGAGAGGAAGCAATTAAAACAGCCTGTTATTTAGCAGAATCAAATGATATAATTCTGATTGCTGGAAAAGGTCATGAATCATATCAAGAGATAAAAGGGATCAAAATACAATTTGATGATTTTGATATTGTTAAAAATTTATTAAATCAAAAAAAATAAAAATATGCTATATTATCTTTTTGAATATTTAGAAAATCAATATCAAATTCCTGGTGCATCTTTATTCACTTATATTTCATTTAGGGCAGCTGCAGCGGTAATTTTATCTTTATTAATCTCAACTATTTTCGGAAAAAAAATAATCGATTTTTTAAGTAAAAAACAAATCGGTGAGTCCATTAGAGATTTAGGTCTAGAGGGTCAGAATGAAAAACAAGGAACACCTACAATGGGTGGCCTGATTATTTTATTAGCTACAATTATTCCAGTTTTGTTATTTGCTAAACTTAACAATATATACATAATATTATTGATAATAACTTTATTATGGATGGGGATAATTGGTTTTATTGATGATTATATAAAATTATTCAAAAATAATAAAAAGGGATTAAGAGGGAAATATAAAATTATTGGTCAATTAGGTTTAGGATTATTTGTTGGAGCAACCCTATTCTTTCATCCAGAGGTAACCATTAAGGATCAAAATGGACCTAAAACAAACATAAACCCAATAAATGTATTTGAGGAATATAAATCTACAGAGACAACAATTCCATTTGTAAAAGATAATGTGTTTGATTACTCAGATTTAATAACTTGGATAAGTCCAAATTTGGAACCATATACCTGGATTGTTTTTATATTTTTTGTTGTACTAATAATTTCCGCCGTGTCTAATGGAGCCAATCTTACAGATGGATTAGATGGATTAGCTGCAGGTTCATCAGCCATAATTGTCCTAACATTAGGTGTATTTTCATGGGTTTCAGGTAATATAATTTTTTCTGAATATTTAAATATTATGTATATACCTAGAATAGGTGAAATAACAATATTTATTGCTGCCTTTGCAGGTGCATTAGTAGGATTTCTATGGTATAATACATATCCGGCTCAAGTTTTCATGGGTGATACTGGAAGCTTAACAATAGGGGGAATAATTGCAGTAATTTCTATTGCTGTTAGAAAAGAGTGGTTAATCCCGTTAATATGTGGAATTTTTTTGATAGAAAATTTATCTGTAATGATACAGGTTTTTTATTTCAAGTATACCAGAAAAAAATTCGGAAAAGGTCGTAGAGTTTTTCTTATGTCACCTTTACATCATCATTTTCAGAAAAAAGGATATCACGAGAGTAAAATAGTAACAAGATTTTGGATAGTTGGGATAATACTAGCTATTCTGTCAATAATAACTCTTAAAATAAGATAATTGAAAAAAGTAATAATTCTTGGCGCAGGGGAAAGTGGTTTGGGTAGTGCAGAACTAGCTAAAAAAAATTTCTTTGAGGTTTTTGTTTCTGATTATGGAAAAATAAATCATGAAGCTAAGACATTATTAGAAAAATTAAATATTCAATATGAAGAAAATTCACACGATTTTGCAATGGCAAAAAAAACAGATTTAGTTATTAAGAGTCCTGGAATTCCAGAAGATTCAAAGATTATTAATTATTTCAAATCTATAGGGATTAAAGTTATTTCAGAAATAGAATTTGCTTACAGTTTTTCTTCTTCTATTATAATTGGAGTTACAGGAAGTAACGGTAAAACTACTACATCAACTTTAATTAATAAGTTGATTTCAGATGCTAATATTAGCTGTTCTCTTTCTGGTAATATTGGTAATAGTTTTTCTAAGGTGTGTGATAAATTTTATAAATACAGTGTCATAGAATTAAGTAGTTTCCAGCTAGATGGTATTGAAAATTTTAAACCTCATATAGCTGTATTGACAGGGATTACACCAGATCATTTAGATAGATACGAAAATTATAAAGCTTACATAAATTCAAAATTTAAAATCGTAAAAAATCAGGATTTCAATGACTATTTGATATACAATTCTGATTGTGAAGTAATTAACAACTATATAAAATCAAATAAAATTAATTCTAAATTAATTCCTTTTTCAACAAATAATATAGTTAACCAAGGAGCTTATTATTTAGATAATAAAATAAACATAACAATTGAAAAAAATAAAATTAATATGCCTACAAACAATTTTTTAATTAAGGGGAATCACAATATTAAAAATGCTATGGCTGCGGCTACAGTTGCTAATTTATTAAAGATTCGAAAAGAAACAATCAGAAAAAGCTTAGAGCATTTCCAGGGTGTTGAGCATAGACTAGAAAACGTTTTAACTATTAATAAGGTAAGTTATATTAACGACTCTAAAGCTACTAATGTTAATGCTGCTTATTATGCGCTAGAGTCAATGGAAACTCCAACCATATGGATAGTAGGAGGAATTGATAAGGGAAATGATTATTCTGAATTAATAAAACTTGTTGAAAATAAAGTTAAAGCAATCATATGCCTTGGTTTAAATAACATGAAAATCATTCATCATTTTGAAAATAATGTAGAGTTAATTATTGAAACTAAATCAATGAAAGATGCCGTTGATGAAGCTTATAAAATCTCAAGTGCTGGAGATACTGTTCTTTTGTCACCAGCCTGTGCAAGTTTTGATTTATTTGAAGATTTTGAAGATAGGGGAAGACAATTTAAATCAGCTGTTAGAAAACTATAATGAATCAATTTTTAGAAAATATTCGTGGTGATAAAACCTTGTGGGCAGTATTATTATTGCTTGCTGGATTTTCTTTTTTACCGGTTTATAGTGCTGCTAGTAATTTGGCATATATTTCAGGTGGTGGAAATACAATAAATTTTCTTTTTAAACACCTTATTCATTTATCTCTTGGATTCACTTTTATGTTTTTTTTACAAAAAATTCCATACAGATATTTTAGAGGTATTTCTATTCTTATGCTGCCTGTAGTTATTGTATTACTTATATATACACTATTTCAACCTGAAATATCAAATTCGTTAACAAATACAAGTCGCTGGATTAAAATCCCTATAGTTGGCTTTACTTTTCAGCCTTCAACTCTAGCCGGAGTCATTTTAATGATTTATGTTTCTAGATATCTTGCTAAAATTAAGGATTTAGAAATAAGGTTTTCTCAGTCAATAATTCCACTTTGGATACCTGCTTTGTTGATACTAATATTGATTTTACCAGCAAATTTTTCAACAACTGCTATATTATTTTTTATGATTATTTTATTATGCTATATTGGGGGGTATCCTAAAAAATATTTGTTTTTATTAATTTCCTCAGCCTTAGTTATATTAACATTATTTATTTTAACAGCCAAGGCTTATCCTGAGGTTTTTCCAAACAGAGTAGATACATGGAAAAACAGAATTGAAAATTTTGTAAATAAAGATCAAAACAAAGATAATTATCAAATAGAAAAAGCTAAAATTGCCATTGCAACTGGAGGTATAAGAGGCTTAGGGCCTGGAAAAAGTGTTCAAAAGAATTTCCTTCCTCAATCTTCCTCAGACTTTATTTTTGCAATAATAGTTGAAGAATTTGGTTTAATTGGAGGTATATCTATTCTACTGGTTTATCTATTACTATTATTTAGAATTATAATTATTTCTAATAAATCCAAAACTATTTTTGGCTCTTTACTGGTGATTGGACTTGGTATACCTATCGTATTCCAAGCATTGATTAATATAGGAGTGTCCGTAGAATTATTTCCAATAACAGGACAGCCTCTTCCACTTATTAGCAGTGGAGGTACTTCAATATGGATGACATGTGTAGCCATTGGTATAATACAAAGCGTTAAATGCGGATCTGTAGAAAATTCAGAAACTTCTGATAAAGATAATCCGCTCGAAATATTAAAGGAAACAATATAAATGAAAAGAAATAAAATAATATTTTCAGGTGGAGGTACAGGAGGACATATTTATCCTGCAATCTCTATTGCAAAAGAATTAATTTCTACTGATAAAAATTATGAAATATTATTTGTTGGAGCGAGGAATAAAATGGAAATGAATATTGTCCCTAAATATGGTTTTAATATTTTGGGACTATGGATTTCTGGATTTAACAGAACTAATTTTTTTAAAAATATTATTGTTCCTATAAAGTTAATTGTTAGTATTTTTCAATCCATCGTAATAATTAAAAAATTTAGACCTGAAATAGTTGTTGGTACTGGTGGGTATGCTAGTGGGCCTGTTTTATTTGTTGCCAATATTTTAAGAATACCTACTTTAATTCAGGAACAAAATTCATATCCAGGAATCACAAATAAAATTTTATCAAAAAAAGTAAATACTATTTGTGTTGCTTATAAAAATTTAGATAAATTTTTTCCTGAAAAAAAAATTATAATTACTGGAAACCCGATTAGATCTGATATTTATTTTAGTTCAGATTCATTTGACCATGCCATTGATTACTATAATTTAGATATAAACAAGAAAACATTGCTTATTGTTGGAGGTAGCTTGGGTTCAAAGGAAATAAATAAAAATATTTTTTTGATTATAGATTATTTAGAGTATTTAAATCTTCAGGTTATATGGCAATGTGGAAAGTTATATTTTGATAAGTATAAAGATGCTTTTGATTCAAAAAATATAAAATTATATAGTTATATAGAAGATATTAATTTAGCTTTTTCTGCCTCTGACTTTATAATTTCTAGAGCAGGTGCTAGCTCTGTTTCTGAATTATCGGTTGTTGGTAAGCCTGTAATTTTTATTCCTTCACCGAATGTAGCTGAAAATCATCAATTCAAAAATGCTAAATCAGTTGTAGAAAATGACGCGGCAATTTTAATTGAAGAAAAAGATTTGAAAACTGAATTAAAAAAACAAATCAGTATCCTTAATTCATCTGCAGAACTTAGAAACAAATTATCAAAAAATATAAAAAGATTAGCTTACGTCGATGCTTCAAAAGACATTGTTAAGGAAATTAAAAAATTAATTGTTTTATGAATTTAAAGCTTATAAATAATGTTTTATTAATCGGAATAGGAGGGATTGGAATGAGTGGATTAGCTAAATATTTTATTCAAAAAAATAAGACAGTATATGGATATGACAGGGAAGAGTCTGAAATTACTGATGAACTTATCAGAAAAGGTGCTAAAATAATTTACAATCTTCAAAATATTCATAATAGATACTCATTTTTAAAGAAGGAAGGTACTCTGATAATTTATACCCCAGCGATTTCAAGCGAGAATAGTTTATTAAACTATTTTATCAATAAAGATTTTGAAATTTTTAAGAGATCTGACATTATTCAAGAAATTTCTGCAAAAAGTAAATGTATTGCTATAGCTGGAACTCATGGTAAAACTACAACAACCTCAATTTTAGCACATATATTAAAAACAGCAAATATTTCATTTACAGCATTTGTTGGAGGAATTATGGAAAACTATAATTCTAATTTTATATATAACGGTGAAGAATATGTTTTGGTTGAAGCTGATGAATATGATAAGTCATTCTTAAAGTTGTCCCCAAATTATGCGTGTATAACTTCTTTGGATATTGATCACTTAGATATATATATGAATGAGGATAATATTATTAGTGCGTTTAATCAATTTGTCAAAAACATCTCAGATAACGGTTTTTTACTAACTCATGAAAATTTAAATTTTGACTCTTATACCTATGGAGAAAATATTTCTTCTGATTTTTATGTGAAAAATATACAGGTAGGTCCTAACACTAGTAAATTTAATTTTATACATAAAAATAATAATGTTATTAATGTGAAATTATCTTTGACAGGAAACCATAATATAATAAACGCATCAGCAGCTATTGCGATTGCACTTGAACTTGGTGTTTCTGAAAATGAAATTATTGATGCATTAAAGACTTTTGAGGGTATAAAAAGAAGATTTTCTTTTCATTTAAATACTAAAAAAAATATTTTAATTGACGATTACGCACATCATCCTGAGGAGATAAATCAAATTTATATTTCCTTAAGCAATATTTTTCCTGAAGAAAAAATATCTGTTGTTTTTCAGCCACATCTTTACAGCAGAACTAGAGATTTAATAAACGAATTTGCTTATGAATTGTCAAAATTTGATTCGGTTATTTTGCTTGATATTTACCCTGCACGTGAAGAACCTATCAAAGAGGTTAATTCGCAAATACTACTAGATAAAATTGATACGGAGTTTAAAATATTATCAAAAAAAAGTGATATATCTAAGAACTTAAAGAGAATCGGAAATAGGGTTAATATAACATTAGGGGCTGGTGATATTTCTAAAGAGATAATAAAAATTAAAAATGAATTAGAGTATGAAATTTAATTGGGATAAAATATTATTAATCATTATGTTGATATTTTCAATCGGCTTATTCTACTCGTCCAATGTAATCAATAATAACAGAAATATTGATGATATAAAAATATCAATACTTCCTAAATCCCAGTATTTTATTTCATCCGATTCAATATTAAAAGTTATTGATCCTAATTTAAATAAAATTAAGGGGTCTAAGGTTTTATTCTCTTTAGAAAAAATCATTGACAGTATTAGTTATGTAGAAAAGTCTCAAATTTCCAAAACTGTGGGGGGAAATTTAAATATAGAAATTAAACAAAATAAACCTATAGCAAGAATAATTACTGATGATTCGATGTTCTATTTAAGTGAAAATTTAACCTTTATGAATTTGTCAAAATTACAATCGGTTAAAGTACCATTAATAATAGGATATGAAAAAAAATCAAGTCTTAAATTTCTTGGAAAAATTTCATTTATAACTCAAAATGATAATTTTTTAAATGAAAGAATTTCAAAGATAATTATTGATAAACAAGATAATTTGAGTGTAAAGTTTAGAGGACTTGATACAAATATTTTTCTTGGAAAAGATATAAGAATAAATGAAAAGATTAAAAACCTTAAAGGATTTTACAAAAGGTTAGAGGAGAAAAAAGAATTATTAAAATATAGAGAAATAAATCTTCAATTTGAAAATCAAATTGTTGCAATTAAAAATCAAATTTTATGAGAGAAAATACTATTTCAATTGGTTTAGATATAGGTACAACAAAAATTGTTGCCATGATAGGTCAAATAAATGAATATAATAAAATTAAAATTTTAGGTGTTGGTAAATCCATAAGTTTAGGAGTTCACAGAGGTGTTGTAAATAATATTACTCAAACGATTCAATCAATTCAGCACGCTGTACAGCAGGCCGAGGATATTTCAGGTTGTAAAATAGAGGCTGTAACCGTTGGAATTGCTGGCCAGCATATAAGAAGCTTACAGCACAGTGATTATATTACAAGAAATAATTCAGAACAAGTTATTGATCAAAATGATTTAGAGATGCTTGTAAATCAGGTCCATAAACTTGTAATGCTTCCAGGTGAAGAAATAATTCATGTTCTTCCTCAAGAATTTAAAGTTGACGGTCAAGCAGAAATTAAGGAGCCAATTGGTATGTATGGTGGAAGATTAGAGGCAAATTTTCATGTGGTAGTAGGTCAAGTTTCCTCTATAAGAAATATTGGCAGATGTATAAAGAGCGCTGGATTAGATCTTGGTGGAATTACTTTAGAACCACTGGCATCATCAAATGCCGTTTTAAATCATGAAGAAAAAGAAGCTGGTGTTGCTTTAATAGATATTGGTGGCGGCACAACTGATTTAGCGATTTTTAAAGACGGTATAATTAGACATACTGCTGTTATTCCATTTGGTGGTAATGTAATAACTGAGGACATAAAAGAAGGGTGTTCTATAATTGAAAAACAGGCTGAACTATTAAAAGTAAAATTTGGTTCAGCATGGCCTGGAGAAAACAGAGAAAATGAGATTGTTTCTATACCTGGCTTAAGAGGAAGAGATCCAAAAGAAATTTCTTTAAAAAATTTATCAAAAATAATTCACGCTAGGACTGTTGAGATTATTGAACAAGTTTACTTGGAGATAAAAAACTATGGTCATGAAGATCAAAAGAAAAAATTAATAGCAGGTATTGTTTTGACAGGCGGAGGAAGTCAATTAAAACACCTTAAACAATTAGTAGAATATGTTACTGGGATGGATACAAGAGTGGGTTACCCAAATGAGCATTTAGCTGGAGATACGGACAAGTCAGTTACAAGTCCCTTGTATGCAACTGCAGTTGGGCTATTAATGGATGGACTAGATAAAGTAGATCAAATTAGTTCGACAGAAAAAGTGGAAGATAAAAATAATGAATCTGATAATTTAGAAGTTTTAGAAGATAATGAGTCTCCAAAAGAAATTAAAAATAAAATACAGAGAGAATCTTTTTTAGATAAGCTTACAGAAAAGGTTAAAGATTTTCTAGATAATGCTGAATAATTAATAAAATAAATAAACTATAATATGAAGGAAAATATAGATATTGGAATAAGTTTTGATTTACCCAAAAATCAATCAAATGTAATCAAGGTAGTTGGCGTTGGTGGAGGTGGAAGTAATGCAATAAATCATATGTTTAAGCAGGGAATTAAAGGGGTTGATTTTGTAATTTGTAATACCGATGCTCAAGCACTGAATAATAGTGGTGTTCCAAATAAAATACAATTAGGAGTAGATTTAACTGAAGGTCTTGGTGCTGGAGCAAATCCTGAAGTTGGAGAAAAGGCAGCATTAGAAAGTTCTCAAGATATAATGACCATGTTAAGTACAAATACAAAAATGGTATTCATTACTGCTGGAATGGGTGGAGGAACAGGTACTGGAGCAGCACCGGTAATAGCAAAAATGGCAAGGGAAATGAATATATTAACCGTAGGTATAGTTACTACTCCCTTTAGTTTTGAAGGAAAAATTAGAAATGAACAGGCTCAAATTGGGATTGAAAATTTAAGGGATCATGTAGATTCACTTATTATAATAAATAATAATAAATTGAGAGAAGTTTATGGAAATTTAGGCTTTAAGGCAGGTTTTTCAAAAGCTGATGAAGTTTTATCAACTGCATCTAAGGGTATAGCTGAAGTTATAACGCATCATTATACGCAAAATATTGATTTAAAAGATGCGAAAACTGTTTTAAGTAATAGTGGTACAGCTATTATGGGTGCAGGATCATCTTCAGGAAATAATAGGGCTCATGATGCAATTTCCAACGCTCTTGACTCTCCGCTTCTGAATGATAATAAAATTTCTGGAGCAAAAAATGTTTTATTATTAATTGTTTCAGGAAATCAAGAGATTACCATTGACGAGATAGGCGAAATAAATGAATATATTCAAGATCAAGCAGGTGGAGGAGCTAATATAATTATGGGGGTAGGTGAAGATTCAGAGCTTGAAGATTCAATTTCAGTAACAGTAATAGCAACTGGATTTAATCCTGAACAACAAAACGAGATTTCTAATACAGAACCAGAAAAAATTATTCATAAGCTTGCTGAAGACAATTTATTTTCAAATTCTTATTCTAATGACAGTTTAAACGAAACAGATAATAGCAGCAATACACTACAAGGTTTAAAAATAGAGAATGATATGAACGAGACAGAAGAAAAAAATGATGACATTAATCATGGTATAAACGATTTAAATGATGAAAAAATTGTACATGTCTTAGAATTTGAAGATGAACATGATATAGATAAATCAATTAATTTTAAAGAAGAAGATTTTGGTAAAGAATCTATTCCGAAAATTTTAGATTCAGATGTAAATGAACCTATAGAAGTTAACGATTATAAAGATGAGGATTTAAAAATTAATGATCTAGAAGAAGACTTTAACTCTATTGAATGGTCACTATTCGATGAAAATATGTCAGGTGATGATTTTGATTCAAAAACAGAGGGTTTTTCAGAAATAAATACGGCCGAGATTGATAATAATGATGCTGAAAATAACATATTATCTAAACCATATATTCGTATTGAAAGTAAAATTAACTCTAATGAAACAAATTCCGAATTAATAATAGCTGATAAAACTGAAAATGATTCTGTAGATCCTAATCAAAATCCGTTAAATACATCTATTTCTGATTTTCAAAATCAAAGATCCACGGAAAGAAGATTGCGAATGAAGGAATTTAATTATAAGTTTAACAAATCAAAAATTGATGATATTGAAACTGAACCTGCTTTTAAAAGAAGAGGAATCGATATAAAACAAACAAATTATTCTGACGAAAATCATATTTCAAGAACATCTGTAAGTTTGGATGAAAATGATGATACAAAAATTAGAAAAAACAATTCTTTTTTACACGATAATGTAGATTAATATGAATTTAGAAACTAAAATAACAATTGCCTTAAAAGAGGCAATGAAGAGTAAAGATAAAACTAGATTAATAGCTCTAAGAGCTATAAAATCAGCTATAATATTACAAAAGACTCAGAAATCAAATTCTTCTGATCTTTTGGTTGAGGATGAAATGAGAATACTTCAAAAGTTGGTTAAGCAAAGAAAAGAGAGCGCAGATATATTTTTGAAACAAGATAGAGGGGATTTAGCCGAGCCTGAACTTGGTGAAGCTAAAATAATACAAGAGTTTCTTCCTGAATCACTTTCTGAGGATGAAATCATACCTATTGTTAAATCAATTATTCAAGATTTAGGTGCATCAAACATGAGTGATATGGGAAAAGTTATGGGTGTTTCTTCTCAAAAGCTTTTGGGAAAAGCTGACGGTAAAATAATTTCAACAATTGTAAGAAAACTTTTATCTTGAAAATAGGCTCAGTAGTTCAACTGGATAGAATGTCAGATTTCGGCTCTGATGGTTGGGGGTTCGAATCCTCCCTGGGCCACATAATTTTCTTTTTATTTATTTCTATTTGTTCTGTTTTTTCGCAATCAAGTACAATAAAGATTAAGTTGCCAAAATCGTTAAATGAAACATCAGGACTAGAGTATTATAAAAGTTTTTTAGTAACAAACAATGATTCTGGTGATGATGCTATTCTTTATTATTTTGATTTACATGGTCAAATTGCTTTTGAAAGAAAATTTAATAATTTAAAAAATTATGATTGGGAAGATTTATGCGCTGATAAAAATTTTTTATATATAGCAGATATTGGAAATAATTTTGATACAAGAAAAAATTTACGTGTTATTAAAGTTTCAAAAAACCCTAAGAAAAATAACTACGAAATAATTAATTTTTTATACCCTGAACAGAAAGAGTTTACATTTAACAGAGCATCTGAATATGATGCAGAGGGCCTTATTTCATTCGACAATTATCTTTTAATTTTTACAAAAAATAGAAAAAAAAATATAACAGAAATATATAGAATCCCTAAAAAGAAAGGTAATCACAAGGCTAAAAAAATTCTCTCGTTAAAAACAAAATCTATTATAACAGGTGCAGACTATAATGAAAGATTAAAGCTCTTAGTACTCACAGGAACAAAAGATTTCAATGATAATTATATTTTAAAAATAAAGAATTTCAATTTATCTAAAAACTTCAATTCAGAAATTGAAACACATAAGCTATCCATTGGCAAGGCTCAGGTAGAAGCAATTAAAATAATCGATGAAAATAATTTTTGGATAACTTCTGAAGATGAAAAAAATAATAAGCCATTATTATATAGAATTAGTTTATAATTTTTTTTTAGATTTGTTCTTCTTTTAAAATATTTAATGTCTAGTAATTTAACCAAACATAATTTTACAGTTTCAAGAAAGAGAAGAGAAAGTATCTGTGATCACAAAGGTAAAGTTTTGTGGTTTACTGGTCTTTCTGGTTCTGGAAAGTCAACACTAGCTAATTCTGTTGATGATGTTTTAAACTCAAAAAAATATAATACATACATCCTAGA
>CERK01060185.1_pt1 | contig 21470 bp, 12 predicted proteins | sample 530771 | NCBI WGS metagenome assembly CERK01 (sample SAMEA2620950, study PRJEB7988) | marine metagenome | biome: marine biome (ENVO:00000447); feature: deep chlorophyll maximum layer (ENVO:xxxxxxxx); material: "saline water (ENVO:00002010), including plankton (ENVO:xxxxxxxx)" | depth 30 m
ATGGATATTTTGAAAAATTTATACCAAAAATGTTATTATATGATGAACCGGATGAAAGAATAATAAAAACATTTTTAGACAGACAGCAAAATATATCTAGAGAAAAAAAAGCAGAATGTGCAAAATATGGCAAAAGTAGTATAGATAATAGAGCATTTTTGATATTGGACGATTGTTTATATGATAAAAAATGGATAAATGATAAATCAATAAGATCTATATTTATGAATGGAAGACATTATAAAATTTTCTTTTTAATTACAATGCAACACGCAATGGGTCTTCCACCTGTTTTAAGAAATAATTTAGATTATGTTTTTATATTTAGAAATAATATTGTAAAAGAAAGACAAAAAATTTATGATAATTATGCAGGTATGTTTGCAAATTTTGAAGTTTTTAATCAAGTAATGAATCAATGTACAGAAAATTATGAATGTCTTGTTATAGATTGTAAAACTCAAAGTAATAAACTAGAAGACCAAGTTTTTTGGTATAGAGCGAAAGAAGTACATTTTAAAATGTGTAGTACTGAAATGTGGAATATGCAAAGTTTAGAAGATCAACGAAATGTACAGGGATACGGCGTAAATGATGATGAAGATGATGAAAAATATGATGCTGGTGTTTTTACAAAGAAAAAAAATAATCCAAAAATTAATGTTAAAAAATCAAATCATTAATTTACGACGAAGGTGCTAACGGATAATAATCATTATATTCATTTATATATCTACCAGGTATATAATAATTTCCACCAGTTAATACAAAATTTAGTTCAGATATATTATTCACATTATTATTTGTATATTCTTGATATGATATAGAAAATATTTCATAAGCTGTTGCTCCTATTGTTACTGTTGTAATATTATTATTTGCAGATGTAAATGAAGATAATAATGTTTCTAAACCAGAATTCGAAGGATTAATAGCAGAAGCATTAGCATCAATAGTTGCAGGATCTGTTGTACCAATATTCATCCATATTCTACCTAAATCATTTTTGCTTGGATATTCGTGCGCAGATGGATAATATACATATTCTTCATTTACATATTGTCCAGGTACATATACATATATACCTTCAACAATATAGGAATTTTCTCTAACATTAGATTCAACTTCATAGTTAACAAAATCTTCAAAATCTAAATTCAATATACCATCAGTTGAATTTGCAACTGATTTATCTTTTATTTTTTTACCCAAAGTTTCATTAATACCGTTAAATATTTTAGTAGTATTTGACATAACAACAGATACATCAGAAACTTGAGTTAATTTTTGCCAAGTTATACCATTATCTTGAGATATATAGTGTACATCTGGGATATTAGAAACAGTATTTACTCTATGTTGGACATAATGAGTTCCTGTTTCAGTAGTTCCAATAATTGTTGTTCCGGAACCAAATATATCATCTCTTTCTGCTTGTGTTAAAACTAATCTAGGTTCTAAATTACTATCTCTTTCAGGGTCTGGTGTAACTAAATTTCCATTAGAATCATACGAACCATCATTTCCTTCTAATATGTTAATAAATTTAGTGAAATTTGCTAATTTGGCGTCAGCATCTACGCCATTAACAACAGTAGTACCAGTTATTTTAGTAAAACCAGTAGTAAAATCAGTAATTTCTCTTAATTTCCAATATCTACCAAGTTTACCTTTACCTGGGAAACTAATATAATTTTTATAATCTTCATTTATGAATTTTCCAGGTATATATAATTTAGAACCAGATTTAATATAATGATATCTTGTTAATAATCTATGAGAGACATATTCTCCTGCTAAACTCGCTCCATCAGATTGTATAATAGCATGATCGCTTTCGCCAATACTATTTGCATTATCCGCATATTTGCTCATATTTAATAAAGCATCTAATTCGCTACTTGTTAATAATAATCTACCACCAGTTAATATAGTTAATGTAGGTGGATGAACAATTTCATAACCCATATTTGTATTTCCAGTACCAGTATTTGTAATATCTCCCAATGTTACTTCAACCCAATTATATCCAAAATCATTTGAAATGAAATAATCAGTTCCATCAGTTAAATATTGAGTTGTATAATATCTATTTCTTTTATTATGTTCATGCCAATCATTATGATTATCGCTACCATCTACAACAAAATCACTATCTATAGCAGTAGTTAATGCATTAAGTTGAGTAGGTGTTAAATCAAGATCATTAGCTTCTAATAAAGCAGAAGTTGCGTCGTGATAAACTTGGGTACCTACTATAGGTTGAGTAGAAACTTGTTGCCATGTAGTTCCATTATCAGATGTAACATAGAAAATACCATTTGTTGTTCGATGTTGAATATATTTGGTGCTTAATATTTTAGTGAAAGTAAAATCTGATAATAATGTATTCAATTCATTTCTTGATAATTCAATTGTTCCACCATCTAATAATATTTCGGTTGAATTATGTTCTATTAATTTTCTATTAGAAGGAAGTATTGGAAGATCAGTTACTTCTTGCCATAATCTACCAATTCTATCATCTATAACACTGAATTGATAATCATTTTGTAGAGCAGATTGTTCATTTAATTTATGTGCTGCTCTTTCGGCATCTAATATAGCAGTATCAGCATCATCTTTAGCGTGTTGTACATCATGACTTCTCATAGAAACAACAAATTGACCATTTGATTTTTCATAATAATCGCCATATCTCAAAGTACTGCCATCTTCATCAATATCATCTGCATGTAAAGAAGGTATATCTCTGGTATCAAGTAATACTAAAGTATTACCTAAACCTGTTCTATTTGTTACATTATCGGTATATATTATTTCATAAGTATTTTTATCAATAACAGAATCAACAACAGAATAAGTATTTTTGGTATATTCTCTATCATCAACTTTAAATTCTTCTTGAAAACCGGAAACACTAACATTAGTTTCAAAAGTATCTAATAAGTTTTCAAAAGTAGTAATATTGGTTATACTTTTTGTTAACTTTCTTCTATTTGGAAATTTAGTTAAAGAAATTCTTTCGTCGGTGGAGTCCATAAGAACCCATATTTGTCCAATTTTTGTACTACTTTGTCTTATTTGTTGAGCTTCATGTAATACATCTTTTAATTTAATATCTCTTACTTTTTTATAATGATATTCTTCATCGTCACTTCTACTAACTAACCATCTATATGGTGGAATTGCTTTATAAAATGTACTATTTGCTCCAGCAATATAATCATCTGGAGTTAATTCTAATTCATCTAAACGATTTTGAATAGTAATTGCAATACCATTTATTGTTTCATGAGTTGCTGTAGTATCAATAGTAACAGTATTGTTTGTGCCATTTAATGGATTGGTGCCATTATGTGTAATATCATCTAATACTAATAATCTACCGCTAGTGGGTTTTTCAGTTCCTATTAAAGACCATTTAGTACCAAATGTAAAATCATCAGGCAAATAATATTGTCCAAATTCTAAATTTGCTTGATTTGGAACTAAAGTTTTATCAAAAATAACATATTCATTACCATATTTTTTTATTCTATTAGTTTTGCCATCAATTACAGAGTCTACAATATATGATTTTTGAAGAGATTGACCATCTTTTATTGGTATATTATTTCTTAAAAATTTGTCTAGATCATTATCAGCAGTTATTGTTACCTTTCTATTTGCATCATCGAGCATATCTTTAAAATGGAATTTATTTATTCTTTTATCATTTTCAAGCATTTTAATCCATATTTGGCCTTCAGAATCTTTATCAGATGTTCTTCTTACATCCTTAGCAGTATTTCTTATTTCTTTTATATCTGTATCAACAGTATTATTAAATGCATATTGAACATCATTACTTCTTACTGCCAACCATATATCATTACCTGACAAATAGAAATCGCCATATTTAATATTATTGTCTTTTACAACAGGCAAAGAATTACTATCCATTACTCTATTTGGAACATCTCTATGATCTAGTAAAACATATTCATCACCATAAACAATTATTCTATTAGTCTTACTATCTCTTGTAGAATTAATAATATTTGCATAGTATTTATCAAATGGATAATTATAATTTTCTTTATATCCTTCAAAATTATTATCAAGTAAAAAATTCTTGAGTTCGTCACTAGTTTTAGAAGTATGATTATTTAAACGAGCATCACTTAATTTTCTAGATTCTTCATAATCAATTGTATAATATTTATTTGTTGCTAATGACGTATTTAATACATAATCATCATAATAAAATTCAAAGTCTTTAATTTCTGTATTGGCATTAAATGTATCTAAATTATAAGTTCCAGTATGTACATAAGCAACTAATTCTGCCAATTGACTTGTTGTTAATATTTCTGATAAATCTCTACCAGTTACAGGTCTAGTGGCACCATTATTAGTTGTCTCCCAATGTAATGGTGTAATAATAGGATAATATAATCCACTATTTTTCGAATCATCTTTGTTCATTTTTTTCCATATTTGACCAGGAACATCAGAACTTTGTTTTATATTTAATGCTTCATTTTTAGTATCATTAATAGTTATTTGATGGTGCTTATCATAAACATGTTGATTTTCAGTACTTCTTACTGCCAACCATATATATATTGGCATGGGTCTATAAGCTGTACTATTATCAGCACCAAGTATATAATCAGATGTTTGTAAATTTAATTTAGATAAATTGTTATTATTATATTGTGTCGAAGTTAATGTAACAATATCATCAGTTGGACCTGTCAATAAATCACTTAAATTTTGATGATATAATTCTCTTCCAAAATTTGGTGTATCTCCTTTTGCTATTAATTTCCATTTATTACCATCAAATACACCACTGTTTTCTGTTGCTTTATAATATATATCTTCAGTACCGTTATTAGCAACATATATGTAATCTAATGATTTTATATTTAAATTATCTAAATCACTTTGAGTAAATACTAAACTAGTTCTTAAAGGTGTAGTAATATCAATGTCTGTAGGTAGAGATGCTATATCTGCAATTTGATCTCTTAACATTTGTGTTAAATCGCAATCATATAATTCTCTTCCATAATCTAATTTTTTAGTTTGATTTGTTAGTATCCATTTATATCCGAATAATGTACTTAAATTTTCGTCGTAATAATCACCATATTTTATATTATTAGGAATATCAGTATTATCGAATAATACATATGTATCACCATATTGTTTAACTAATTTACTATCCATTAATATATTTTGAGTATTAAAGTCTGTTTTAGAATTTAATATATATGAAGTATCAACAGAACCATCATTAATAATAGTATTATCTTTAAAGAAATTTGCTACATCAGTACTTACAGTATCTCCTGCTAATTTTCTAGATTCGTCATAATTAATTACCCAATAGTTACCGCCAGTACTATTTAATATATAATCATCATAATTAAATTTAAAATTTTCAGTTAATTCTGTTGAATTATTATTATAATCAGTTGAACTGAATGCTCCAGCATTAATATATCTTCGTATTTCTGCAGGCCCATTTTCTGGTAAAACATTTGATAAATCTCTTCCAACTGTAGGTCTAACAGTTGAACCTGTATCAGTCCATTTAATTGGAGTTATTTCATTATAAAAATATTTAGAATTTCTAGGATCATTTTTATTCATTTTAACCCATATTTGTCCCGGTTTAGTTTGTAATGAGTCTTTTGTTTTTATAGCATTTAATCTAATACTTCTTACTTTAGTTTGATGGTCTTTTAAATATTTATTATGTTCATCAGCACTTCTTGAAACCATCCATACAGTTCTACCTACTTTATAATAATCGCCATATTCAAATGTTATTGCATTAGTACCGTCAAATGTTGTTGGAATATCACTCGTAGTAGACTCTCCAACATTTAAAAGATATTTTTTTCCTAATTTTGTAGTATCAATAGCACCAGTTGTACTATTTGCCTCATATTGATAAGCATTTGAATGAGTCATATTATTAACAATAGAATCAACAATATGATATCTTGGGTATAATTGATGATAATAAATAAAATTTGCAGAATCTTCAGCAACATCAGTAGTATTATTTGCTTCTGTTGGTATATAATAATAATCGTAAGTATTAGATGTAGAAGTGTTATCAGTTGTTATTTTAACATAACTATAAATATTTAATTTATTAGAAGACAAGCCTATTTCTCTATTAGCGTCTATGCCATCTGTCCAAGGAAATGCTTTAGGTATAGTTGCAGGTAATGTAATTCCGGTAAAACTTCTTTTTGTCGCATCATCATAATTGTCAGCGCCAACAGAAGAATTTATTTGAGCAATGATACTTCCTACTACAGGAGTTGCACCAATAGTAGTTAAATCAATTGATTCAATTTCATATCCATATAATGGTTTATCTGTACCATATAATGTCCATTTTGTGCCAGAAGGAGCAATTGTTTTAGTAGTTAATAATTCAATTAAATCTTTAACTTTATTTTCAGAAGAACCATTCATTGCGGTTGTTAAATCACGAATATTAGATTCACCATCTAAATTATTAGTACGGTCAGTAAATAAATATCTATTCATTCTTTCATCATCTTGATCCATTTCTACCCATATTTGACCAGCAGTAGTACTAGTATCTCTATCTCTTATAGATTTTCTATGTATTTCTTTTATTCTATCACTATTTTTATCTTTTGCCTTATTTTTATTTATAGAATCAACAGCGGTTGTTCTATTTCCATATGTAGATGTATTGCCACTTTCACCTACAGAATTGAATGTTCTGCGTTGTTCAACACCTGGCAAAGACATTACATATTCTTCTATATAGTTATCGTATGAAGACATTAGTTGAATATTATCTAATATATATATATATAATTTTATTTAATAAATAAAAAAAAATGATTTTAATTTATTAAATAAATTATTATATAAAATAATGATTTATACAACAGGGTCAAATTTCTTTAAAACATATGATAATATTGAAGAATGTATTGAAATTCCAAATAGTAGTAAAAAATTTGTTAAAGAAGTTAATAAAAAAAAAATGAATTTAAGAAAAAAAGACAGTATCCATTCTCATAAAAATATGAGAAAACAAAATAAAGATTGGAAAGATTTTAATCAATCATAAAATTTTAAATAATATTTTTATGTAATAGATTCTATTTTATTTTTTTCATGACAAATAGATATTTAAATGAAGGTAGTTATGGTTGTGTAATTAAACCAGGTATAAAATGTATAAAAAAAAATTAAAAAGAATACCATATCAAAATATTTCATAGATAAAAAAGAATGGTTAAATGAATTAAAGAATAATAAAATAATAAATAAATTTTTAAAAAAAGAACATATTGTAAAATTGATAGATTATTGCTCAACAATAAAAAAAGAAAAAATATTAATTGAAAATTGTGAATTATTAAACAAAAAAACAATATATATATAATATAATATAATATAATATAATATAATATATAAATACGCTGGTATTGATTTACATAATTTAATTTCAAAAAAAATCAAATTTAAGCAAATTTTTTTAAAATTTGATAAAATTTTTGAAACAGTTAAACTATAAATCAGATAATAATTATATATATTTTGATATAAGATTGCCAAATATTGTATTAAAAAATAAAAGATTAAAATTAATAGATTATGGTTTAATGAAAAATAAAAATATAGAGAATAAGTATTTGAATAAACTTAAAAAAAACATTATATTATTTACCACCCGAATTTAATAATGATAATTTAAATTATTTATATATTAGAATAATAAAAATATTACAAAAAAATAATAGTATTATTTCTTATAATAAAAAGAAAAGAAATAACATTGATAATTAATTTTATTTTAAATAAATTAAAAAATAAAAATAAAATTCAAAAAATTGACACAAACAAAATTGATATATATATGATAGGTATTGTATTACTTGAATTATTAATAATTTTAAATATTAAAAATAATTTAGATTTATCAGATAACGAATATAATTTAATATTAAAATTTATTAAAAAGTTAATAGAACCGAATAATAAAAAAAGATATAGTATAGATAAAGCATATTCATCTTATAAAAAATTAATTATTTTTATATAAAAAAAATACCCCCTGAGAGGATTGAACTCTCAACCTTTGGCTTAGAAGGCCAACGCTCTATCCAATTGAGCTAAGGGGGCAATAAAATAAATAAAATAGTTTTCAAAAAACTATTTAACTATATTAAATTAAATATACATCTCTATTAAAATTGCTGGATGTTAATTATACAATTAACTTTATTTTATTTAGATATTATTGAAATTGCTGGATGTTAATTATACAATTAACTTTGTTTTATTTATTATTAAAATTGCTGGATGTTAATTATACAATTAACTTTATTTTATTTATTATTAAAATTGCTGGATGTTAATTATACAATTAACTTTAATTATAATTTTTTTATTATAAAAAAATAAAAAATGCTCTCAGGGAGACTCGAACTCCCAATCTTTGGCTCATAAGACCAACGCTTTAACCGATTAAGCTATGAGAGCGTGTGATGCAATTCCTTCACAACTATATATATAGTTAAATTCTTATATACTTTTAATTTAAGTTATATAAATATAAAATCATAAGTATATTTATATATATAAGGACTCTTATGCCTAGAAAAAAAAGAGTTCAAATTATTACGGAGGAAAAAAAACAAAAAAAAAATATAATGAACACTATGATAACTGATAATAACAAAGATCATATAATATTACAACTACCCATTAATAAAAATAATATTAATAATATAACAAATGTTGATATTAATACTATAGACCCTATACCATATGACGATAAAGAATGTTATTTTTATTCTGATAATAAAATTATAGACATGTCATTTGATAATTTACATAGAAATAAACATGATGATAATATTATAGATTCTAATAATAATGAAACAGTTAATAAAGTAAATAAAAATATTGAAAATAAAAGTTGTTGTTTTTGGTGTATTCATCAAATAGAATATATGTCATATGGAATGCCAATGTCTCATGATTTTCATACAAATACTTATTCATGTCACGGGTCCTTTTGCTCTTTAGAATGTGCTAATGCATATAATTTTTCTATAAATTCTGGTTCTGATAAAGTTTGGGAAATAAATAGTCTTATTCAAATGATGGCAAAATTATATAATTTAAAAATACCAGTTAGACCAGCCCCATCAAGATATTTATTAAATATATTTAATGGTGGTACAATGTCAATCGAAGAATATAGAGAATTGCATAAAACAACTGATACATCATATGTTTTAAATTTACCACCAATGGTAAGTATAATATCCAGTTATGAAAAAATTAACACATCATACATTAAATCATTAACAGAAAATATTAAGAAAAATGATATAACACAACATTTGTCACTTAAAGAAGGAACTAAAAATATTAATATATTTAAAAAATAAAAATTGATTTTTTATTTTTTAAATATATTAATTCAAATGAAAGTATATTTTACAGACTACAAAGTTTCAACAATTACTTGTAATGCTAATATTGGTAATGATATTGATATTGATTTATCAATATTATATGAACACATAACTCCAAGTGAAGAAAATAATAATATTATATGGATACAAAATTTAAGAGATAATTCTCAATTTACGAAAGGAACATATCCAAAAAAAATTAGAAAATCAAAAAAGAAAAATAAAAAAAAAAATAGATTTGATAATCAAATAACAATTATATTTAAAATTGATATTAACTATATGCCAAATATTAAAATATTCAAAAATGGTAATATACAACTTACTGGAATTAAAAAAACAAATGATACAGAATATATAACATATCACATTATCAACAAAATCAAAGATATTTATAATAATATTGATAAAAATATTGACAAAAATAATAATAATGATTTCATTAGTTCTTTAGAATATTCAAACTTTAAAATTAGAATGATTAATACAGATTTTAAAACATATACAGATGATAAATTAAAAAATAAATTTATAATTAGAAGAAAAGAACTACATAATATTTTGATAAGTAAAAAATATAATAATAAAAGTAGTTTTCAACCAGGAATATATCAAGGTGTAAAATTGGAATATTATTATAATAAAAATAATGATGGTAAATGTATTTGTGAGTTTCATTCATTTAATAAAAAAAATATTAGTACGGATTGTAAAAAAGTAACTGTTGCTATATTTGAAAGCGGGAGTGTATTAATTACTGGTGGAATTACATTTGAACAAGTTCAAAAAGCATATGAATATATTACATCTATTATCAGTGATAATGCAGAAACTATTTATAAACCGGAATTAAATATTATAACATAGTACATTATATTTTTCGGGATTTATAAAATTATATTTTAAAGGTTTTGGATTATTACCAGGTCTATAAGAACTTGGAATATGATTTTTTGCATAAAATTGTTCCGCATATTTTTCAGCAGTTGGTTCTACATATGCGAACATTTTTTCAGAATTTATTTCATTATCTATGAAACTATAACTACTCATTTGTATAAATTTATTTCGATTTATCTAATTAATTAAATTATTTTATTTTTAGTTATATTCTTTATACATATCATTTCCTACTTTTTTTGAAGCATCTTCAAAAGTCATTGTATTATTAATTATTTTTTCTCTTAAATCTAGCATATAATATAATGTATCCATATTAATATCCTTTTTTAATGACATATCAGACAAAAAAGGATATCTTTCAATGAAAAATTTATAATTTGTTTCAAAATCCTTCTTATCATCATCTCCTATATTATCAATATTTTCTATATTATATTTTTCTCTTATTTCTTTTATTATTTCTAAAAGTCTAGTATTTGTATATCCATCTTTTACAAAATCAACATTTTCCTTATCTCTTTTATTTTTCATTTTAATATAAAATATTATTTTATTTTTTTTATATAATTTCAATCCAATTTTCTGGAAATAAATCTTTTAATTCTTTGTCTTTATTTGCCGGTCCAAACCATTTTTTTGGATATAAGATATGCTTTGAATTTGAAAAATATGCACCAAACCATGAAAATGTACTATTTGCTATTATAATATTATCACAATTTGATATTAAAAGCATTTGTTCATAATTTGTGATATCATTTGATATTTTTATAAAATCACATTTATTATTATTACTTTTCAAATTCATTATATATTTATTCACTATATCATCATCACACTTTTGACAAAAATATAATATTTGATATTCATTTGTATTATAATTTATTAATTCATCTATCTTTTTTAATGCTTTATTATAATAATCAATACTCAATATTGGGTGAAAATTTTGTAAATTATAATAATCACCGATTCTAAAATGAATCCCTATTGTCTTTTTAGTAAAATATTCATTATATTTATTTCGAATATTATTCTTTTTTATTTCAATATTCAATAAATTATTAATTTTATCATAATGTTTTTTAAAATATTTATCACTTTGAAAAAATCCATTTATATATATATCTTTTTCTTTATTAAAAATAATCTCATCATAATGAAATTTTTTTTCATTATATAAATTATTATTATCTTCTAATATTTTTTCATTTGATATATTTTTTTTATTATTTAATTCTGATAAAAAATTATCAAAATAAGTTATATTATCACCAAAAATGGTATTATTATTATTTTTTATACATATTCTATAATCTAAATTGTGTTCTAATGATAAACTAATACCGTTAAATATTTGAAATAATTGATTTCCTAACTGTGCTCTTAATACTATATATATCATTAAATCTATATAAATATATATTGTTTAAATAATAATTATGAAACATATTTGGATTAATATTGATAAAAATGAAAAGAGAAAAGCATTTATGTACAAACAATTCAATGAAAATAATATTCAAAATATAAGAGTATCTGCAATAACACCTTTAATGTTTGATAAAGTTTTACACAATAATCATACTAGACCATTAACATGTAAGCATCCTGGTTGTATTACTTGCGATTATGAATTTGCATGTTTATGTAGTCATATTAAAGCAATGCAAGAATGTTTAAAATATGACGACGAATATTTTGTTATTATGGAAGATGATATTTCTCTACCATTTTTAATTGATTATAATAAATTAATAAATTCAACAGAAAAAAAATTTGATATACTTCAATTATTAATATTATATAATAATACTATTGAAAGTCTAAATAATGTTTTTAAAGAAAAAAATATTTTATTTATTAAATGGCAATATCTATTACCATCAACAGGAATGTATATTATTTCTAGAAAATCTGCAGAAAAATTAGTTACTATGTATTTTAATGAAAATAAATACGATTTTAGTAAATTTGATGGTCAAATTGTTGCAGATGTATTATTATATAAATCTGTTAATACAATATGTTCTACTATTCCATATTGCTATCCCAATATTGATATGGGTAGTGAAATTCATCCAGACCATCTTATAGCGCATCAAAAAGCAGTAGATAGTATTAAAAAAGTAATTAATGAACATAATAAATATCCATTTGTCTTAAAGAGAATTATTTAACTCCAATATCATCAGTCTTTTGCAATCCATATGTTTCATCAAAAAAATATATAGCTATTAATTCTTTTCTTTTTGTGCGTAATTTTTTACATACTTCTAAAGATGTAGAAGTATCTTTTAACCAATTATTAAATAAATCATTATAATAATCTGGGCATTCGGCCATATGCGGGTATGAATTAACATCAGAACATGCCAACATAACTGCTTCTTCGGCCAAACCAATTATATGTGAGAAATGTTTTGTTATACAATCTCTACATCTTTTATTTTTATTCGCCAAATGTTCTTCTAATAATATAGATTGTTTAATAATTTGATGCATATTATATTTGGGATCACTTACTGGATCTATTGAATCACAACCGCTTTTTGTACAAGATTCGCCGTTGTCTTTTTCTTTAAATTCATTGTTATCTTCAATTGATAAACTATTATAGAATTCTTCGTTATTTAACATACCGTTATTTTTTTTACTATCAATATATCTATAATATATTAGTACAATAAATATAGTAATTATTAATATCAATATTAATATATATTCATTTTCCATTATCTTTTAATATAATATCTCTATATAAATATAACAATATAATAATATACCACTTAAAAAAGTTTTTTTTATCCTATTTTATTAGGAAATAGAAATAATATGTTGGGAGGTAGTGCTTGTAGTAAAGTAGGTGGTAAAAAAGTTGTACCTAAAAAAACTGGTGAAGATGCTTGCGGTAGAGTAAATGGTGGTGCTAAAAAAAAAGTTGCCAAAAAAGAGGCCAAAAAAGGTGCCAAAAAAGGTCCCAAAAGAAGAGGAGGTGGTTTATGTATAGGTAATTTACATCCGTTTGGTGACTCTAATGATTCAGATTCTGGAGCAGGAGGAGCGACAGCACCAGCACCGGCGCCAGTACCAGCACCAGCACCAGCACCAACTATGAGTATGGATGCCATTACTGGAGGTGCTAAAAAAAGAAAATCTGAAAAAACTGGAAAATCAAGAAAAGCCGGGCCATATGCTAAATTTGTCAAAAAACATTTCGCGTCTGTACAAAAGAAAAATCCAAAATTTAAAGCAACCGATTGCATTAAAGAATTAGCGAAAATGTGGAAAGCGCAAAAAAAATAGATATAAAATTATTTAAAAAAAAATGATATTTTTATTTTTATAGAATCATTTAATTTATAATGAATGAGGAAAGATTTAATAATTTAGATAGTATTGTTCAAAATGTTATTTTAAACTTTACAAATAGAGCAGAAATAGGTTTTGAAAAATATAAAAAAAATATGGATAGAAATGATTTAACAATTGTTCAATGGATTGATCATTCTATTGAAGAAAAAATGGATGATATTATCTATATGCAAAAAATTAAATCCGAATTACTTAAACATAATATCTCAAATATTAAATCCTAAATTAGTAAGTATTCTTTCAACTGAACTATATTTTTCTATTAAATTATCTATTTTTTGATTTAAATTATTAATATTTTCTATATGCATATTTGAAAATATTATATCATCGTGATATTGACTCAAAATATTTTGTATATCATATATATTATTATTTAATGTAGTTGTTTCGTTTGTAAAATATTTTGATAATTTAATATAATTTTCATTTAATGTTAATGATTTATAAGTATCATTAATATTGGAATTTAATTTAGATGAATTGTATTGTTCGTTATATTGATTAAATAAATCATTATCAACATTAATATCAATATCTTTTGTTATTACATTACCATTTATTATTAAATTTTCATTATATATATTATCAATAATATATTTATTTTTTTCTCCTTGATAAATATTATCTAGAGATAAATTTTCTATCTTATTATTTATAATGTTATTTGTATCAATTATATAATTTGATAAATTTGTATTATTTATTATTCTACTATTTTCAATATTCAATATATAATTTGACATTGCTTCATCAACACCTTTTGCTATTCTATTATTTAAATAATCACTATCCGCTATATTATGATTTATTAATTCATTATTATATAAGTTACTATAAATAGTACTCATATTATTATCAATACTTATATCAATATCTTTCGATATTATATTACCATTTACAATTAAATCATCATTATAGATATTTTTAACTATAAATTTATTTGTATCACCTTGTATTACATTATCTAATGATATTGTCTTTATTTTTGTATCTACAGTTTCATTTATTGTTATCAACCAATTTGATAAATTATTATCTATTATACTTACAATTCTATTTTCTAAATATTCATTATCTCCAGATATTATATTTGATAATCCTTTATTATATTCGTTATTGTAATATTCTTGTAAATCTTGTTGAATATTTACATCGATATCTTTTGTAATTATATTTCCATTTATAACTAAATTCTCATTATATATATTACTAATTATAAATTTATTTATATTTCCTTGCTGTATATCATCTAATGTTAAATTATTTATTTTATCATTTAATAATTTATTAATATCGTTTACATATTTTTCTGTAGAATCATTTATCAAAGTATCTATTTTTATTTCCAAATTTGAATTATTTCCAATTGTTGGTTCGTCAATAATAATATTTCTTAATATATTTGATATATTACCATATGTATCCCGTTCATCTTGAAATGGATTAATAAATATATTACTATAATATAAATCTGTATAATAATCTGTATCAAATTCGAGCAAATCTATACTTTTTGCTTTTAAATTTCCTAATATAATTAAATCATCGTTATAAATATTATTAATTATATATTTATTACTTGTCCCTTGTTCTACTCTGTCTAGTTGATGTAATCCCATTACATGTTTAATATTATTGACATTATCTAAGATATCAGTAAATTGCACATTTGATAATAATAAATTGGAATTTTTATAAAAATCGTAAAGTCTTTCTTCTGTATAAAATAAATTAGAACCTTCATTTAATTCAGATGTCGTTTTATCATTTAAATTAATATTTGTAATTTTTTCACCATTACCGATAAATTCTGTACATCTTATTTCTCCGTCAATATCAATATTTTTTTCTATATTAATTTTATTTCCTATAAATCCATCCTTATTAATTATTAATATGTCTTCATAATTATTTGATATTTTTAAAACATCTCCTTCATCCATTTGTTGAATATGTATAGAATCATTTATACCATAATTGATTATATTAATACAATCTGAATTATATATTGATTCGTTTATAATTGTTGCATTATTACTTAATATGGTATTGTGTGATTTTAATGTCCCTTCTATTTCTAAATCGTCGTCGTGTTTATTACTATTAATATATTTATTATATAAACCTTGATTTATTTTATCTAAACTAATATTTACAATATTAATATCAAGTAAATTAGATATATTTAAATTAGAATTAAAAATATCTGTTAAATTTTCTTCTAATATTGTTATTCTATTTATATTATTATCTATTATTTCATTTATTATATTTGAATTATTATTTAATCTTATTATATTAGAATCGTTATCTATACTTGTTATAAAATCAATATTATCTATTTTATCAATTAGTATATTACTCGTTTCATTAATTTTATTACTTAATTGTGTTATTAATATATCATCTATATTTGCAATTAAATCTAGATTATTTATATAATTTACTAAATTATTAGATGTTATATTTATTTTTGTTTCAAAAATATTTGATACTTCATTATCTATATTTAATATGATATCATAACTATTTATATAATCAATTAATTCATTTGATGTTATCATAACTTTATTTAAAAGAATATTTGATACTTCATTGTCAATATTTGCAATTAAATCATAATTACTTATATAATCTATTACATAATTTGATATTAAATCTATTTTATTATTTAAAAAATTTGAATTTTCAAATAATTCTATTATATTATTAGAATTTTCTATTATTATTTCATTTGTATTAATGAATTCTATTATCGTATTAGAATTATCATTAATTTTTGTATCTAAACTATCAACAATATTAGATAATTCGATTTTATTATTATTAATTATTATTTCATTACTATTAATAAAATCTATTATCATATTCGAATTATCATTAGTTTTAATATTTAAATTATCAACAATATTAGATAATTCAATTATATTATTTGAATTATTAATTATTATTTCATTACTATTAATAAAATCTATTATGAGGTTCGAATTATCATTAATTTTAATATCTAAATTATCAACAATATCAAATAATTCAATTATATTATTTGAATTATTAATTATTACATCATATTCATTAATATAATTTATTAAACTATTTGAAGATAAATCAATTTTATCTTGAATATTATTTAAAATGCTAATATCAATATTTCCAATTATATCATAATTATTAATATATGTTATAATATTATTGGAAGATTCATATATTTTTTGTGTTAATTCATTTGATATAGCATCTTCTATATTTAGAATTATTTCATAATTATTAATATAATCTATTAAACTATTTGAAGTTATAGAAATATTATTTTCAATTAAGTTTGAAATATTATTAATACCATTTATAATTTCATTACTATTATTTGATAATACATTATTTATATTATTACTTGTTAATATTATATTATTAGAATTTTCATCTATTTTAAGATTAAGAATATTTGATGCGTTGTATAATTCAATTATATGAATATTATTATCAATATTGCTTAAAAAATCTAAATTATTAATAATATTTATTATATCATTTGATGTATTATATATATTACTATTTAAATAATTTGATATATTATTTATTAATATATTTTCGTTATTAAGTTTAATAATAAGTTCATTAGATGTTTCATTTATTTCATTTGTTAACAAATTTGAAACTTCATTATCTATATTTATAATAAAATCATAATTTTCAATATAATCTATTATATAATTTGAAGTAATATCCATTTTGTTATCAAGCAAATCATATCTTTCATATAAACTTAATATATTACAATCATTATCAATATTTGTATTAAATTGCACATTGTTTATATAATCAATCAAACCATTAGAATTATTTTCTATCTCTTCTTCCAATCTGTTTATTATTGTATCATCAATATTAACAATTAAATCATAATTATTCACATAATTTATTAAATTATTTGAAGCATTTATTAAGCTTACTATTACATCATTTACTCTTGTATTTATTAATATTTGATTATATTCATTAATATCATTTATTTTATATTCAAGATTATCAATTTCATCTATAAATAAATTTGAATTATTTATAATATTATCAGTCAATATATTTGATGATATTTGTAAATTATTTATATCATCAAATATATTATTAAAATATTCATTATTACAAGTATTAATATTATTAATATAATTTATAATTTCATTTGATGTTATATTAATATTACTAAACACTATATTTGAAACAATATTATCAATATTCAATTCAAAATTATAATTATTGATATAATCAATTAAAGAATTTGAAGATATATTTATTTTATTTAATAATTGATCTGTGGATTCATATAAATTTAATATATTTAAATTATTATTTATATCAACATCGAAATTATGGATATAATCTATTAAATTATTTGAAGTAATTGAAATTTGATCTTGAATCTGTGTTATAACAATATTATCAATATTTGCTATAAATTCATAATTATTCATATAATCTATTAAATTGTTTGAAGTATCAATTATTTTATTTGTTAATTCGTTCGATAATATTATTCCTCCGGCATTTATATTATTATTACTCACAAAGTCAATTAAACTATTCGAAGTTATTTCAATATCATTATTAAATTTATTTATAACATCAATTATATCTTTACTAATTATGTTACTATTATCGCTAATTATTAATTCTAAATTTTCTATATTTGATATCAAATTATTTGATAATAATTCTATCTTATCATTGAGAATATTAGATGCTTCGTATAAATAAATAATATTACTATCGTCATGTAAATCTTCTAATAAATCTAAACTATTAATATATTCAACTATATTATTTGAACTTAATAGTATTTTATTATCAAGTTGTTGTACTAATAAACTATCAATATTTCCAACTAAATCATAATTATTTACAAAACTTATTATATTATTTGAAGTGTCATTGATTTTTGTATTTAAAGTATTTATGATTTCATCATCCAAATTATTAATCAAATCAATATTATTAACATAATCTATTAAACTATTTGATGTATTATTTATTTTATTATTTAAATAATTACTACCCGATTGCAAATTAATAATTTCATTACTATTTTTAATTATTTTATCAAATGTATTTATATAATTAATAATATTATTACTATTTGATATTAATTTATGATCAAAAATATTTGAATTTTCATTTATTATATTAACGGTTAGTTCTTTTTCTTCTAATATTCTTTCTATTATTATGTTCGATGTTATATCAATTTTATTTGATAAATTATTGGAATCAATTACTCGATTATCATCTATATTATTTAAATTTGTACTTATTATATTACTTAAATTATTAATGTTTGATGTTAAATTATTTGAACTTTCATTTATTCTTTCATTTAATTCTATTGTTATTAAATCATTAATATTTGCAACTAAATCTAAATCATTAATATAATTTATTATATTATTTGAATTATCTACTAATTTATTATCTAATAAATCATATCTTTCATATAAATTTAATATATTTACATTACAATCTATATTGTGTTCATAATTATGTATATAATTTATTAAACTATTAGATGTATTATTAATTTCATCAATAATCGTATCATTTAGATTTATATTTATTTCATATTCATTTATATATTCGATTAAATTATTTGATAAATTTAAAATATTTTCATTTAAATTATTTGATGAAATTTTATCTAAAATATTTATTGAAGTAATATTACTTACATTAATTATATGTTCAAATAAACTATCAGTATTTGAACTTATTGAATTTTCAAAATAATTTGATATATTTTCAATATTATTTTCAATTAAATTTGTATTACTTGTTATTAATTCGCTATAATAATTACTACTATATAATATATTATTTGAATTATCTTTTATTTTACTTTCTAAATTAATTAGCGATGAATATAAATTATTTATATTACTATCATTATCTGTATCTGCTGTTAATTCTAAATTATTTATATATTCTATTATATTATTTGAAGTATTTGATATTATATCTTCAATATCATTTATTATAATACTATTAATATTTCCAACAATATCGTAACTATTTATATAACTTATTAGGTTATCATTTGTATCTTGTATTTTTTTATTCAAATTAGAATTAAAATAATTTATTAATTCATTTGAATTAATTATGATTTTCTCATCAATCCCATCCAATATTTCATTATTAATATTTAATACAAAATCATATTCATTTACATAATTAATTAAATTATTAGATACATTATTTATATTAATTAGTAATTTATTTGAAGTATCATTTAAATCGTTTGATATATCTATATTATTAATATAATCTACTAAATTATTTGATGTATTATCTAAATCATTTATTAAATCAGACTGAACCCCATTTATTTTATTTAATAAATAATCATTTTGATTTATTAAAATATTATTACTTAATTGCAATTCATTTATAATGTTATTTGATGTTATTAGAATTTCACTTATTAAAAAATTTGAAGTTGTATCCAATTCGCTGATATTTACATTATTTTCAATATCTAAATCTTTTATAAATAATACTATTTCATTTGATGTATCATTTATTGCATTATTTAATTCGGTTGCTAATAAACTATCAATATTTCCAACTAAATCATAACTATTTATAAATTCTACTACTAAATTATTAACAAATTGCAAATCTATATTTGAAGATACATCTATTTCATTTGCATAATTTATTAAATTATTAGATGCTATATTAATATTTTCAATTAAATTATTTGATAAATTATCATTTGCAAAATTATAACTGGTTATATAATTTATTAAATTATTTGATAAACTTTCTATATTATTATCAATTTTACCATCTGTTATTTGAAATGATTCAAATAAATTATCTGTCGTATTATTTATAACATCTCTTATATCATTTACATAATTTATTAATATATTCGAATTTTGTTTAATAAAGTAGTCATTTCTGTATATATCTGTTATTAAAGAACTATAAATTGATGATATAGTTGATTCTAAATTATCTTCTATATCACTTATATGTTCTATTAAATCATTTGATGTATTTTTAATTTCATTATTTAATTGTGTCACTACAACACTTTCAATATTAGCTTCTAAATCTAAATTATTTATATATGCTACTAAATAATTTGATGTATTTATACTATCTTCATTTATATATTCTATTAAATTATTTGAATTGTCTTCTAATATAATATTTAAATCTATATTACAACTTTTCAAATATAATATATCATTACTATTATTATTTATCAGTAATTCTAATCTATTTGATACTATATCTAATTCGTCTGATATATCAATATTATTTACATAATTTATTAATTCATTTGATGTTATTATTATTTCTTCATTTATGTCATTGAAATTTAACAAAATTTTATTATTTGTATAATTTATTAGACTATTTGATGTCTCTCGAATATCATGTAAATTACTTGTCTCATCTATAAAATTTATATAATTTATTAGACTATTTGATGATTCTACTATTTTTTTGTTTAGTAAATTTGATGCTTCATATAAGTTTTGTATATTACTTATATTATCTTGATTTGTTATATAATCAAATAAATTTGTATAATTAATTAAATTATTTGACGATTCTATTATTTTTTGATTTAATAAATTCGATGCTTCATATAATGTTTCTATATTACTATTATTGTCTTGATTTGTTAATATATCATATAAATTAATA
>CERK01003389.1_pt1 | contig 21459 bp, 22 predicted proteins | sample 530771 | NCBI WGS metagenome assembly CERK01 (sample SAMEA2620950, study PRJEB7988) | marine metagenome | biome: marine biome (ENVO:00000447); feature: deep chlorophyll maximum layer (ENVO:xxxxxxxx); material: "saline water (ENVO:00002010), including plankton (ENVO:xxxxxxxx)" | depth 30 m
TATATACACATCTTACAGGTATATTATGTTGTTTTGCTATATCTATAAACTTCTTACGTTTATCTTTTCCAGGATTAGTAGCATCTATAACAATAGAATTTTCACCTATATTTTTATTTATTTCTTTAATTATCTTTGCTTCTGTTTTTAATTCATCACCACTTAATATGTTATAATTACTAAAATTATTCTTTACAAATGTTGATTTACCACTACCCGGAAAACCAATCATTATTACCATTTCATTATGTAATACTTTTTGTATATTATTTTCTTTTATCTCAATTGGAAATATGGTTTCTGGTTCTATTACTTTTATACCTATATTATTACCAAATAATAGATCTACATTAGACCAATCACCATTACGTCCTAAAGCATCTCCGCAATAAAAAGATTTATCTAATTTCCATTTATTTTTTATATTTTTTATAAATAATGTTGGATTTGGTTTATAATATTCTTTTTCAAATGCTATATTAACCATTATAGGTATATCCAATGATGATAATACATTTATTATTTGATCTTTTTTCCATTTTTTACTTTGATTTGTAAATATTACAATTGCATACTTATTATTGTATAGCTTTTTTAATATTTCGGGTACATTATCACGTAACCATATCCAATCATCAATATCTTTTGACACTACATTATTTTTACCTTTAGGTTTTATGATAGTTCCATCATAATCAAAACAAGCCAAATTTTGCCTAAATCTAAACTTTCCAATTATAAAAGTCTCCATTTAATTACAATTAAATATTAAATCATTTTTACATATGTAGAATTAATGGATTTTCAATTAAAAGATCATCTATAAGTTTTTTAATATTCTTATTTGGTATTAATATATTTTTATCCAATAATTCACGAGTTAAAGGACTATTAACCATATCTTGCTCTTTAAATAAATCTTCAAGACTACTTCTTTCATATGTATTTCCATCACTCGCAATTACTGGATTTTTCATTATAAACAAGGTAATTGGACATTTATATTCTATAGGAATACCAATTCTTTGTTTTTTTATCGGTTCTTCTATTTCTTCAAAATTACTTCTATATTTTTTTATATTTATTTGTTTCCCTTTTTTCCATATAGTTTTAAATACTTCGTTTTCATCGGTTGTTAGTGTTATATTACCATCTTTTAGATCATCTTTCCAATTTCCTTCATATTTATTTTTTGATTTATTACAAATATATATACCAAAACCTTCTTTTTTATAATTTTCTAGATTTCCTTCATATATATCACCATTCTTATAATAACATTTACCATAACCTACTAAAACATCATTTATGAAATTACCTTCATAAATACAAGAATGACGATTACTGTTTTTACTAAAAATAGTTAATTTACCAATACCATTTTTTTTATCATTCTTAAATTCACCTTCATATAAACTATTGTCATTATATAACTTACCTGTTCCGTGCTTTTTATTATCTACAAAATTACCTGAATAATAATTATTTAAATTAGAATATAATATGCCAACACCATTATACATATCATTATTCCATTCTCCACTATATATTGGTGTTATACTACTAAACTTTGTATCATAATATCTACCATTTCCAGATCTTTTATCTTCTTTAAAATTACCCTCAAATATTATATTACCTAATTTATTATACATTTTACCATTTCCTTCACGTAAATTATTCTTAAAATTACCATAATATCTTAGTTTTTTGTTATTATAATATATTTTTCCAATTCCACTATATTTATTATCAACAAAATTACCATCATAATATAAATAATTATTAATAAATATCTTTCCTTCACCTTGCATCATAGCACCATTAAATGTTCCTACATATTTTATTTGTAATAATCCATTTTCTTGAGTGCAATACTTTATTCCTTCACCATTTTGCAATCCATCTACCCAACTTCCACAATATTTAAAATTACTAAATATACCTATTCCATATCCATTTGGTTTATTTTTATCATTTAATTCTCCACTGTAAGTATAATAACTTTTTTCTGTTTTTTCAGTCTTAGATTCAAGTAATAAAGTTTCAATTTTAATTTCATCAATATTAATATTATCTCGCAATGACATTTGTTATTATAATATTATTCAATCATTTTTAAATAATCTGATATATATTTATTTTGCTTTCCTTGAATTAAATATCCTATTTCATTATGTATCATTTCTTTTCTTGTCGGTTTATATAATTTATTCCATTCTTCATATAATGTTATATTTCCAAAATTTGTATAATTATATTCATCCCTCATATATAAAAGAGATCTTGCTATAATACCACGATCTTTCTTTCTTGGATAAAATATTCTGTTTTTTTTACATATTATATTATCTTCATATTTATAACAACTCTTAGGCAATACATCATATACATAATTACATCTTAATTGATTTATTTTATCTGTTGTAACATAAATATTATGAAAATCTCTTGCGTGAATATGATTTTTCATATATGAAATTGGTATTATATGTTCCAAAGTATTATTAAAAAATACATTAGTATATAATATTGGTAATAAAGGACATTTTCTTAATATCATTTTAGTTGCTGCGGAAAGTTTCATATTTATTTTAATATTATTTTCATATTTTTATATATAAATTACGATAGTGATATATTTTTATTTTAACAATAACAATATAATAATTAGTTTTCCTAATATTATTAATTTATCACCTATTTCTATTATCATTTAAATACTTATCTATTTTATATGGCTTTAATGGCACAGGTATATCAAAATATTGTATAACTTTTATTAATTGATATCTTTTTAATAAACCTAAATTACTTCTATATTTTCCATAGGTTTTACGTAAATATTTATTCAAATCTACAATGTTATGATGTTTTATATATAATTTTAATATTTCATTTGTATAACCGTTTAAATCTACTGCTAATTTTAAGTTTTTTATTACTAACTCAATTGCTAAATCCGGCAAAGGAAAAAAAGAATATAAATAATCTTTAATTTCAATTGATTTATAAATATGCTCCATTAAAAATTTTAATTAATAAAATCATTTTTAAATGTCTGGCGAATATCCCCACATTATTAATATTATATGCATTTTTGTTGGAATTCCTTTATCATCATATAGACCTATTTTATATTTTTTCATTTGTGCTAATTTTGCATTAACATAATTAGTTCTATATTGTTCCCAAGTAGTATTTTTAGTTGCATAAATATTTTTTAATTTACTATGATCTTTAATCCTCTTATAAACAACTAAAAAACCTTCTTTTGTTTTTGTTGATTTATCCAATCCACGACAAACTCTAGCAACATTATAGTAATCTGCATATTTTTCGTATTTTTTTATAGTTTTTAGATCTAAATATTTCATTTAATCTTTTTGTTTTTTATAACCTTTATTATATAAAAATACTAAATGTTTTTTAGTTTTAAATTCCTTTAAGATCTTAACACTATCTTTATATTTTACAGAATTAATATATTTAGCCGTATCCTTAATTATTTTTCTATTAAAAAATATACAATTCATATAATAATTTAAATAAGAATCTAAATTATTCATAAAATTATAATCCGTTTTAAATATTATTCTTTGTTTATATTGATTAAACATATCTTGCGATATCATATACCTATTAAATATTTCGTAAAATAATTTTAAAAATTCTTTTAAATCTTTTTTATTACAATAAGATTTAATCATTACATACGATTTATTATCATCCATATCATCTGGAATTATACTATAAGTTATACCGTAAATTAATCTTTTTTTATTTCTAAGTATATCATACATCTCACCGTGATCAAAACAAAATAAATATTTTAATGCTATCCTTAATCCATAATATTCTTTTGTATCTTCTTTTAATTTTATTGGTATTATTATAACTACTTCAAGGGATTTAATTGGTTTATAATGCTTTATGATCTTATGTTTTTTTGGAAAATAACCTTTAAACGAAATACTTAGATCGTCTTTAATTAAATTAATAGGCTTATCAAAATGCTTAATTATTAAAGATTTAATATTAGGAACATATTTAGAATAACACGCTACACCAACTATAATTTCTTTACATAATACTTTTTTATAAAACGATTCTATCGTATCTAATGTCGCATTTCTAACATCCTCAATACCATATTTATAACTTACTTTCTTTCGTTTATAAAAATAAGTATTTATATCATTCATTAAATATACATCCTCATTTTGTTCCAATTCTTTTATTACATTCTTTTTAGCCATATCTAGACTTTCAGTAGTAATACATAAATTAAATAAAGATCTTGCCATTAAATCAAGAAAAAAATCAGCATCTTTATAATAACATTCAATCCAAAAACATACTTCATTATCATCAGTATATGCATTTGTTCGTAATATTTTATATTCAGTATATTTTCGTATTTCTTCCATTGAACATTGTTTTGTATTAAGAAATGAAGCTATTAAATGCTCTAGCAAATGTGTATAATTATTTATACCTTTAGTTTCATTACTAAATCCGCATTTTATTTTATAAATTATACTAATCACTTTTTTATTATCTGTAGGAACTACTAGTGTTTTTATATTATTTTGCATTTATTTGTAAAAATATATTTAAAAAATGATATCAATTTTTTTGTATAAATTAAAATGTTCTCCAAGAAACTCGTTATCTTCGTTATTATTATCCATACCGTAAATGCTAGAATGCTACGTATGAATAGAGGTGGTGGTTGTAGTTGTAGAATTCGTATCCAAAATGAACGTGATGAAGCTATTAATAAGTATAATGAATTAACTGACAAATTAAATGGTCTTATTACAATCAAAAACTGTAATGAAGGTTATGTTTTTGATTATGATAATTCTATTAATGACATTGTATGTACTAAATGTCCTGCTAATCATTATAGAACAAAGAATAATTCAACTTGTTTGCATTGTCCCGAAGGATTTTCATCAAATGAAGGTAGTAATTTGTGTATTAAAAGTAATAAAGGTAATGAGAAAACACTGATTGATACTAAGTTTTGTCCTAAAGGAACAATTGTTGGTAATAATCCTTATGCTATATATGGTAATAGTTGTCTTAAGTGTAATATCGAAAATAAAGAATATATGCCTAATGAAAACTTTGAAAATAAATGTTTGATTTGTCCTGCGGGTTCTGTTATTAAAAACAATAATTGCTTCAAATGCCCTATTGGAAGCTACGAAAAAAATAATAAATGTATTGAGTGTGATATTGGTTCTTTCAATGATATTGAAGGTTCTACAACGTGTAATAAATGTGATAATCAAAAATCACTTGCTTATTATAGTATTGGTGGTAATAATTGCGATGATAGCTATCTATTTTCGGTAGCTAACAAAGTAAATGAAGTGGTTGATATGAAAAAGATAACCGAACCAATTATTTATTCTGTTCAAATTGGTTCAGGTCTTATTTATACTAATCGCAAAATTATTAGAGATGTAAGTGAAGTTATTACATTTGTATCCGGTGTCAGTTTTAGTATGTATATGATGTTTTCTACTCCGTAATATGTCTAATATTTAAGCTTGTTTATTATGAATTTTATATTATAATATAATAGTGTCTTTTTATAATTTGGTAAATTATTAAAAATAAATACTCGTGATAATGCAGTATGTAAAGGTGTTAATATTATTGTAATATCACTAAGGCTATTAGAATTTAAATTAACACTTACTGTATTATTATGAAGTTTTATTACTTTATAATTTGTTGAATTATTTAAATTTAATAATTTATCCATAGCATTATCTAATCCCATATTTATATCGTCAATAAATAAATTATTATATTTATGTAAATCTGGGTATATTTCATTAATTGGTAAAACACAAGAATTATTATAAAATAAACACCTATCGTATAAAACAACATTCCTTCTAAAACTTAAATTACTTTTAGGATTACCTATTTTTGTTAAAGGATAAAACGTATTTACACTTAATATACTTGCAGTTATTAATGTTTTAATAAGCATTTTATTACTTATTTGATATAAGGTTTATATATTATCAGGAACTTCTACATATTCATTGTATTGAAACTTAGGCATTATAGATCCTATATCAGTATCAATAGATTCAGGTATTGTTGTATATTTATTACTTTCATATTCTTTATAATTTTGTCGTCTTCCTAATGTCGTGCATACTGGAGGATTATGTTCATTCATTGTTCTAAAAGGCATACTATGGGATATAGGATTATATACTTTCTTTGTTCTTATTGTTGTTTCACATTTATTTGATCTTGAACTTTCTGCTAATCTACGTCTTTCTGCTTCTTCTTTAGCTTTTCTGGCATCTTCACGATCTTTTATTTCTTGCAATTTAAGACCATCAAAGATCTCACCAAATATTCCTGATTTACCATCTTTTAGATCTTCCTGTTTAATAGCATTTGCCCTATTGTGCAATTCTAACAAAATAAAATGTTTATAAAATATTTCACGTAATACATATTTATTCATTACAGGTGTTTCTAATACTTCAGTCTCAAATGGTTTATATTTTTCTGAAGATAAACAAGCTATATATATATACATATCAAATTGAAAATGTATCAATAAAGATCTTAAATATGGTAGCATATTATCATAAACTTGTTCATTATAATATTTAAAATATAACTGTTTCAATATCTCAAATAACATACGTTGATACGTTTTAAACTCTAATTCATATTCCACTGCGTTTAATTGCGTTTCTTTCATATATTCATATTCTAAACTATTATACAATATTGTTATCATAAAGGTTTCATCAACTTCTTGTGTTAATAATTTATATCTATACATTTTAATTTCTTTACCTGTTGGAGGTCTTCCTAAAATATGCCTATAATGTTTTATAATTATATGATCATAAATGTTATGTATTTGCTCATCATCTATAGGTATATAAAATGTTAAATATGAATCCGGTATTGGAGTTTCTATAGATTCTGATTCCATATACGTTGAACTACGTGGTATTATATCACGATCTAGATCATACTGCTTATCTGTATATTTTTCAATTCCACTATCATATGTAATGATTATATAAACACTTATTATTACTACAATAATTAAGATTATTCTATACATTCTTATTTAATCAATAGTTATAAAATTATGAATACAACTGATACAATTATTATTGGTGAAGGATTTTACGGTCTATTTGTAGGAATTAAAATTGCTGAAAAAGGTTATAATGTTAAAATATTTGAAAAAAAAACTAAATCATTGTTTATTAACAATTTAAGACTGTTTTTTCCTGAAAATTGCACTTATATTAAAAAGTTTTTAAATAAACTTAACATTTCTTACATCACTATACATAATAATAATTCTACTGTTTCATCTATTATTTCAAATATTGATAAAATGCCTACATCATTACAACAAGATACTATTTTTAAAGATACTTGTAATAATATCCTAAATAAACATACTATTAATTTATTAAAAAACGAAATATATGAAATTGATTTTTTATTTAATATTGATACTGAAAGTGCTGTTCAATTAATTAAAAAAAACTATATTAATATCAATAAATATATTAAGGTTACTGAATCAAGTTTAAGTATTTTAAAAAAAATGCGAGAATATTTTAAAAGTTTAAATGGTAATATTTATTACAATAATAAAGTATTTTCTATAATTATCAATAGTTCTAATCAATTCATTTGTAATATAAATAATCGTAATTGGTATTCAAATATTTTAATATCTACTATTAATATTGAAAATCTTTTATTGATTTATAAATGGAGCGATCATATTAGAAATAATTTAACCAATATGATCAATGTAAAAAATAAAAAAGTTTATAAATTAATTTTAAATAAATGCCATATATCCATACCAATTAAATATAAAACTTGTAGTAAAAAATTTAATTTAAATAATCGCAAATCATCCAATATATTGGGTAGTGATAAACATTTATATGTTTGCAATGAAGATTTTAATAATACACCTTATTGGATGAACGGTAATATTGATACTATTAGCGAAATTACTAAATATATTTAAAATATATTTTCGGTTAGTTTCATATTTTTATAGGCAATCATTACTTCATCTTGATTTTTAATAGGTAAATTATTATATTTATAACTTACAAATCTTTCACGATTGGTTGTTCCACGATGTGTTAAAGTCTTTAATGGTAAAGGATCTGGTAATTCTTTCGTTTCTATAATTTTATCGTCTACACTTAAATAAATTGTTGGTGGAACTTTATCTCTACCATTTGGCATATAAAAACTATTAGGATACTCAAATGTTGCCGCATAATTAGCACTATTTATATGTTTAATATTTGGTGTATTATCAAAAGCTATATCAGAACAAGGAAAGGGTAATCCACTACCAGAATAATTACTCATTCTATCAATTGGATTTGCCGCTAATAATTTAGCTTTACTAAAAGGTTGAGTAATTTTACCAGTTATTACAACTTTATTACCTTTAAACTGAATATTCATTTTATATTATATACCATATTTAATAATTACGTCCATCTCCTAATCCTGATGGATTTACTTCATTACGAGAACACGAAACAGCATTACAAGATACTACATATCGCTCAGGATGAACAATATCTTTATTTACTATATTTGTGCAAGGAACGCAATCCGCTACATCACGTAAAGAATTCTTACGTTGCCTTTCCATTTCTTTTTCCGCATTTTGTTGTAAATACATTCTAATATTATACGAACTTACTTGTTGATTATTATTTGTTAAAATATTATTTAATTCTTCATTAACTGCACATCTTGGTTTATAATCAGTTGTTACTCTACCATCTGCCATCCACATAGGACACGTTTTAGTTTCAAGTGGTTTAGAACATCCCTTATTACAACTCATCTTTTATTTATTCCATTATATTTTTTATAAAAATATAAATACAATTATCTTGTGATACATTCTCTAATAAATTAAATTCTGTATATAAATTTTCGGTATCAAAATTACTTAGATCTTTATCTGACATTGTGCTATCCGATTCAATTGCTTCAATCTTTTTATAAAAATCTGTATTATAATTAATATATTTTCTACAAGTATTATAGTGTTTTTCAGAATTATCTCTAATATAAAATACACTCTCTTGATCTAAATCGTTATAACTATCTACATTAAGTATATCATTATATTCATTTATATCTTTCATATCTTTCTCATAATAACAACTTTTCTTATGATATTTACACCCCTTATATCTACAATGATTTAATAAATATGTTCTAGGAACTACACAATTATTATTTCTACTTCTGTAAATATCATCGTCATCCGTATAATCCGCTCTTATATTTTGCTTACATTTCTTATAATCCTTTTTTGCTTTATTTAATAATTTATTTTTCAATTCATCTTTAACATCATCAAAAGTTGTTATAGATTCAGTAGAACAACTGGAATCTTCCATTGACTGACTAACCGAAAATATTGCATTGTTATTTAAAAAGTTTATAGATTCAAAACCTAATTGGTTTATATTAAAACAGCTATCATTAGATCTTTCAAATTCATATTTATTATTACAAAATTGATTTTTAAATATATAAAACTGGACTTGTCTTTTCATAGGCATAAATTTTAATGTGTCTGTATTCAATGTGAAAAAGTATTTTATAAATTCATTACTTTCTTTGTAAGGTTCTATAGTTCTATTCGTTTTATCATATTTTACTATCCTTATTTTATTTATATTCACTCGTTCTGGTTCTAAATTATTTGTTATTATATCTATGTTTGTATTATTACATTCTATTTGTAATAATATAATATCTTCATCTTGATTAATTGCAGAATCACTTTTCAAATCTGTTATATTATCACATATAGGCTTATAATCTTTTATTCTATTGAAAAATACTTTTTTATCAGGTTGTATATTAGTATCAAAAAGTTTTTTAGTATTATCGTTAAAATAACATACTGACCAATCAGAGTTTGATGGATCTAAATCATTTAATACTATTTTTTTATTAAGATGATCTTTTCTATTCATTTTATCTAAATTAATTGTATTAGTTTCCGTTAAAATATTTTTTGCTTTTTTATCATTGTAAGTTAACTTTATTAATTCTTTGTCATCTTCAGCTACTTTAAAATATTTATACAATAATTGTAATTCACCGTAATTATAATATTTTTCATTTATAACATTGGTATCTTTTTTATAAATTATACAATCACTGAAATATTCCTTCGTATTATCATAATATAACATTAAGAAAATTAATAATAAAATTAAAAATATTAATATAACTCTTATGTTTATCATTTCTTTGTTATTGTGTAAGGTAATTTATTCATAAATGGTTTTATTTTTAAACATTCATTATTATATAATATTGTATCATTGGTTTTGTCTGTTATTTTATTATTTATTATATCTAATTGACATACCTTACTATAATCTCTAGTATGACAATATTCTTGTGTATTATCTATAGCACATATTTCATCTAATTTTGTATTTAATTCTGTATTTGTAAGTTTATAATACATATTCTTTTGTGTATTATCATCCTCTAAATCATCTATTAAATTATATTTTCTATAATCATCTTCTTTAATCTTTAATCTACCAAATTCTATTTTATTTTGTTCTTTAAATTGTTCTAACTTTTCTTCATAATATCTTTGTGTTTTTTTCAATATCTCTAGATCTTCTATTAATTCTTCTAATTCATAAGATACCAACTGTTCATTCAGATCATTAAATGTATTTGTTCTTTTCATTATTTCATTGTTTTTTTCAGTTTCCAAATTTTCTATTTGAGTTGTTAAAACTTTTATTGCTTTTTCCAATTTTAATATTTTATTATTTAATTGTGGTATTTGAGGTTTTATTTCAGATAATTCTAAATCATTATCACCTATATTTTTATCTAATTCTATTATTTCATTTTTATCCAATTTTATTATTTTATTTTGTTTATCTTTTTCTAATCTTAACTGTCTCGTATCTAAAGATTCATATTCTTCATCTAATTTTAATAATTGTTCAACTATACTACTTACTTCAGTAGTTTCTGTTTCTTTAGAACCTGATTTTAGTAATAAATACTGTAACCATATATCGTCTGTTATTACTGCTTTAATTTCTTCTTTTTCTTTAGTAATACGATCTTGATCGTTTTTATTTTTAATTATATTAGTGTTTAATTTTTCTACATATAACTTTAATAATACTATGTCATCTCTATATTGATTTTTGTCGCTTTTATAACTTGAATTCTCAGTTTCTAATTTAAGTTTTTCAGTTTCTAATGATCTTTTTGTTGCTATTTCTCCTTGCATTGTTGTAGTTTTCTTTAATTTTTCAGTTAATTTAATGTTTATTCTATCCTCTAGATCTTTTACTATTTTATCAAATTCTTTATACTTTTCAATAGTATCAATAATACGTTGTATATTATTTGCAATTAATTCTTTATTTTCTTCTTTATTTATTGTGATCTTGTTAGATGTAAATAGTTCTACTGTATAAGTATTAAAATATAAAATAGCTAAGATAACTAAGATAAAGATCAATATTAAACATTCAAATTTAAACATATTTACATATTAAAAACATAAATGTCTCTTGATGATATACAATTTTTAAAATCTCATAGTTTTAAACAACATTATACATTCATTGTTGATTCTAAAGATCGTGATTATATTGATAATCCTTATCCTAATAATTACACTATCTATTTTACAGAACCTTTTAAAAATGTTTTTGGTTTAGAAGTTATAGATGCTTCAGTTCCTCGTACTATGTATAATGTTGATAAAAATAATAATACTTTGGTTTATTATGTAGGAGATATTGATAATATTGAAACATTAAATTATATTACTATTGAAACATTAAATTATATTACTATTGAACTTGATATTGGTGATTTTTCATTACCACAATTAATACAATTACTTAATAAAAAATTAATTAATATTAAAATAGAAAGTTTAAGCACACCACCTGACGTTAAAAATAAAATAGCTTTTACATCTACATATTCTTTTGTATTAGATATGAATAAATCTACATTACGTGATACATTAGGTTTTAATTTAACACAGAATGTTGATAGTGGTTTTTTTACCAAAATTAATGATCCAAATATTACTAAAGACAAAAATAAGTTTAGATATTTTATCAGCAAATCTTTTAATTCTACACATAGAATTGAAGCACCTGGGATTGTTGATCTAATTGGTGAAAAATATGTTATTATTAATTGTCCTGAAATTGAAGAGCATTCTACATTATCATTATCATATTCTAAACATAACTTAGGTTTAGCACGATTTAAATTAGGAACTTTAGGATATAATGATGAAAATATATCCATTCAAAAAACAAGTATAAGAGAATTTCATCCTATTGGTAAATTTTCTAGAATGACTTTAACTTTTAAAACACAATCCGGTAAATTGTATGATTTTAAGGGTGCAAATCATAATATTACATTTAAAATATATTATTATCAAGCATTAGCTAATATACCTTTCGATAAATCTATTTTAAATCCAAATTATAACCCCGATGTTCTAGAATATAAAATGAATGAAATTGATAAACAAGATTCAAGTGATTATGAAGATTCGAGTGATGATGAAGAATCTACTGAATCTTAATGTTTATTTCTTTGATTTCTTTGATTCTTTAGAATATGCTTCTGTTAATTTTTCTACTACTCTACCAACAAACTTTTCGTTTTTAAATTGTTCTTTATACTGTTTCATCATTTCAATTATCTTAAAATCTTCAGATTTATTTTTAAATAACTCTACCATTTTTTCAATAATAAAAGCTTCTTTTGATTTCTTATTTTTGAAGTTTTCTGGTTTAGAACTAAAATAAAAACACCCAAATACTATAGATAAAATTGCTAAAATTGCAAAGATAATACAAAAAATTATTAGTTTATCTGAAATATCCATTTTTATTATAGGTGTAGATAATAAAAAGAATTATGTTTGATGGAACTGAACTTTCACTAGTTTATGGCGATATGCAAGAACCCGAAATACCACAACAGCAAATACAAGAACCACCACAGAAAATTAAACAACAACCTTTAACTCCTCAACCAGAAGCTATGTATCAACAACAAGAACCTGCTAAAATTATATATAAAGAACCACAAGTTTCATTTTGGGATAAATTAGGACAAACAAAAGGTGATGTATTTAAATTATTCTTATTCGCTTTAGTTATCTTAATTGCTATAGCATTCGATCGCTTAATATTCACTTATCTTAAACAATATGTTGAAAATAATATGCTTAATGGCACTAATGAATTCATAATTAGACTTGCATATCCTATAGGCGTTATCGTTGTAATTTGGTTATTAAAAAGTATGTAATATGTTAATTTAATGTTATTTTTATATAATAAATATGATTGATTTTATTGTTAAACTTATTTGGTGGTCTCTTAAGTTTTTAGCACAACTTATAACTGGGAAATCTTACGAATATTTATTAAATAATCCGTTAATTAAATACAGTTTAGGTGTTGTTATTACTATTATAGCAATATTATGTTTAATATTAATATTAATTAACAGTTTTAAAGGTATCTTACATATACTTAATGATCTTTTTGGTCTTGATTCTTATAAATATATTAATGTTTTAAATATTGATCTTGTAGATAATTTTAATAAATTATATTTACCAGAGTTTATTATATCGTGTATTGGTCTTGCTAGTATTATTGGTATTTTATTATACATTATATCTTCTGAAAAATATAACAATAAAACTGAAGAAACTGAAGAAACTACTTCGTGGTTCTCTAAACAATTTAATAATCTACGTAATAAAAAACCTACACCTACTACCACACAACAAGAAATTCCTGATATACTAAATGATATAACTACCAAGCAACAAGATCCTAATATACTAAAAAATACAGTTTCTACATTAGCATCTAATTTATTGGGTTAAAAACTTTTAACTCTTACTATACCTAATAATCTTACATTACCTAATGTTTTAACTTCTACTAATATAGAATAATATAACTATTATTTAATCGCCTTAGAATTATAAAAATGAGTATCATTAAAATAATATTAATATTCTTAATTTTCTTATATGTTCTTAAAGTTGTTAGTATTGGTATATATATGTTTTATGAAATTCAATTAGCAAAAGATATCAACAAAGAAAATACTAATATTGTTGAAGAATTTAAAAAACTTATTGATGTTGAATTTATGAAAAAAGCTTTTGATATTGATAATAATTTTGATATTAATTTTAATAATACTGTACCAAATGGTGCTAAAGAAACTTTTACACATATATTAATTACTACATTAGGGCAAATAGATCCTAATATATACGATAGTATTAAACAATATATAGAATCAGAAGATGTTAAAGTTCTTAACAATATAATCAAAACATATATAGATCACTCTAGTGATATTGCGGCTACTTTACTTAATTATAGTGAAGATGTTGTAAGAGTTATTCAAGATGGTTTAAATAAAGTTGAAAAAAAATTTTTTATATTATTAAACTTTGTAAAAACACAAAATTATCCTATCAATATTATTGTAGATACATTATTACTTGTATGTATAATTTTTGGTTTAATATATTACTTGTTTTATCATAAATTATTTACAGTTATTATAATAAGCTTATTTGTATTAAGTGTATTATTAATGGTATTTTATCGAAGTAATGCGTTCTTAATTATATTCACTTTAATTGCATTTTATGTGGCATATTTTTTTAAATTATATCAAATAATTAAATATGAATGATGCAAGTATAAATACTATTAATTTTATATTTAAATTATTTTACTTTAAATTTGTATTGTATATACTGTATCTTATAATTGCTTTAGTTATATTATTTATATTTCTTATACCAATTTTATTAATTTTTGAAGAATCTGGAGCTACTTTATACAAAACTACAAATGATAAAAATATATTAGTTTCGTTTTTAGTTAAATATAAATTAATTATGTATAATTGGTGTAATTTAGATTCTTTTAAAGAAGGCTTATCCAGCTATATTAATTATAAATTTTACACACCAGTTGTATTAATATATTATGCATCTATGTTAATTTATTTAACAATATTAGTTGGTATATTACATTTAATTTTAATGAGTGTTATTTCATTATTATTAGACGTTGATTTACAAACTATATTTGAAGATGACCAAACGTTTAAAATTCAAGGATCTATATTTTTAACTATTGTATTAGTATTGTATTTGTTATGGTTATCTATTTATAGTGCTTTTTATATTTTTATTTTACAATATGTTAAAACTGCTTTTAAATATAATAATGATATTAATGACTTCTTAAATGAAACTGTAAATAATACTAATATATTTCCTATTTCTAAAAAGAAAAATAAAGAAGAACTGTTTGATGATATTATTTATAGAAGATTCGAACCAATCCTAGTAATGCAAGAATATTATACTGATCTTGAAAGCTATCAATTTAAAGATTCTAATGAACGTGCTACGTTTATAGTTTTATATGTTATCTTAGAATATGTTAAGTATATTAATAGCATTGTAGATAGTGGAGATTATCGTGATAAAGTTAAACATTATTTGTTAAATCCACTTGATAATAAAGATTTATTTGTTGGTTTTACTCTTGAAAACTATCCTATGAAAGATTTTATTGTTTCTAAAATTAAACCGTTTGAATATTTAGTTGACAATATATTTAAAGTTGAAATGACAACTAAAGAAAAATTAGAAATTAAAAAAGAATATAACAGAGTACTAAATGAAGAACTTTTAGATAACTTAAAAAAAACTAATGAAAATATTAACAGAATACAACCATATATTTATTCAGTTATTATTGTTATTATTGCTATGATAATTATTTATTTAATTGTAACTGCTGTTAAAAAACCTGAAATTATGACAAAAGGTCTTCAAGCCTTTAAAAATATGTCTGATACACTTAATAGTGTTAAAAAAAGTAATTAATAATATAAATATTTTAATTAAAAGTAATGGATTTCGATGAAAAGAAGCAAGTCAGTTTATTTATAACATTATTTTACATTTTACCAATTATTTTTATTATACTTTTAGTTGTGTTTAATGAATTTATTAACATTATATCATTCTTTAGTATTGGTTCTTTAATATATAAGTTCTTTATTAGTTTTAATGTTGTAAATGGTATAAATAATTATTATCCAAATGATATTTTCCGTAATTATGCTCAAAATTTACAAGATATAGTTTATAATGCAATTAACAATCAGCCTAATGTAATTACAATATGCAACAATTATTTACCGGTTGTATTATTTAATGGATTATTAATGATTATATTATATATTATAGCTATTACTAAATTACGAGTTGATTTATCATTAGCTAGTAATTGTTATAAAAATAATTATACAACAGAATATACAACATTACGTAAAAAAATAAATGATTTTGCTAAAAATAATGATATACAGCTTAAATTATATTTAATTGTATTACTTGTTAGTCTTATATCTGCATTACTATTTATATTTATATTAACATATAATAATAATATTGAAATACAATATATTATAATTGTTCCTATATTATTATTTTTAATAGTATTTTCCTCAATAATTATTGATAGAATTAACAAAAATAATTTTGATAATTCTTATTATAAAACACATAATAAACACGCAACAATGCTTACAATATTAAGCTATGTTACAATACCGTTAATTGGTTTAATTGGTGCATCATTATTAATTGTTTAGTTTAATATTTTTTTAAACATTTATAATAATAATAAAATGTTAAAAAATTATAATAGTAATATTGATACTTTACATACTTTTTTAGCTAATGAACTTAAAGATAGTATCATTATACCTGTATTAACATCCAATATTGCTATTAACAGTGGTAATGATTATTATAGTAATTTTGCTTATAGTAATTTTGAATTAAATTGTAATATCGACTCTAATTTAGAAAGTAAAATGACAACAGATTTAAATAAAAGCAAATTAAAACATAGTATTATCAAAAATATAGCATATACCAATGAAATTAAAACACGACAAAGTGCTGAAGATCACTTTAATAAAATAAGTAATTACAAATTAAATGATATAGACTATCAAGATAGAATAACGTATTATGTTGATTTTGTTAATGAATTTAAATTATTAAATGATGTTATTGATGATAGTGATACTGATACTACTGTACAAGTTAGAGAATATGCTATAGAACTTAAAGATTTTATTGTAAAAGAAACAAATAATAAAGAATTACTTAAAAAAGCGACTGAAACCTATCTAGGTCCTACAATATTAGGTAAATATAATTTAATAGATATTGTAGTATGTTGTGCGATCATTATAATAGCAATATTACTATATTCGGTTAAAGCTTATGTTAATATATATATAAGCGGTATATTAGCATTAATGTTTGTATTAATTATTGTATTTATAACAATGATATTTATTTAATTAATGTAAATAAGTAAATATATTAATATTAATTAGATAAAGATGAGTATTTTAGGCAGGAACGTCACTAATACTGCAAGTATAGCAGTACCGATCCTGGGACTCCAAATAATGGAAAATGAAAAAAAAGGGGGAGAGGGAGAGGGAGAGAGAGAGGAAGAGGGAGAGAGAGAGGAAGAGGGAGAGGGAGAGGGAGAGGGAGAGCGCAATAAAATACAAATACAAGGAACAGAAATATTTAGAAAAATAAAAGATTATTTAAATACTGTAATAATAATTATAATATTTTTAATATTTTTAAATTTATTTATAACTACTTATTTCTATTTTACAACTTCAATAGAGGCAACAGCTAATAGATCTAATTGTGGTGGTGCTAGTTTATGTGAAGCAGAAACACATAGACATTTATTCTTAGAAGATAATGGTAATGATAAAGCAAGAGATATTTATATAATTATTGTAGTTATATTTTCAATTTATTTACTTTCCGAAATATTTAAAAGTTATAAAGATGGTATTAAATTTGAGGGTGATGATCGTAAAAATAAACATTTAGTTGGTTCTATAATTGTATTATTTTTATATTTTGCTTTTATTGTAGGAACTATAAGTGGTATTATAGACAAGACTAAATCAAAGGGTGATAAAAAACCAGAGTTAATAAATGTAGTAAGTAGTGCTTTATTTATGCTATATTTACTAGTATTAGGATTCGTAATGTACAGGTTTGCACCAAAATTTAAAGATGATAAAATAAAGTTTAGGTTTATAGGTGGTACAGTTATGATGGCATTAGCAATAATTGTAGTAGAAATTTTTGTATTAGCTGGAGGTTCAAAAAATGATTTATTTAAAGGGTTTAAAGGTGATGATTTTAACTTAATTAATTCAAAGTTTAAAGCAAATACAGCATTACATATAATTTTTCTAGTTTTTTATATTATATTTTTTAGTGTTGTAGTAGGATTAGGTTTAAAAAAAGATATTAAAACATTACATATTTGGGGTCTTGTATTTTTAGCTTTTATATTATTTACATTATTTACATTTATATTGTTAGCTAGTTTAGATTTTAAGAATACCAATTATACCAATGATTTAAAGAATACCAATTATACCAATGATTTAAAGAATATAACAGGTAGTACTTTGGGTATGCAATATTTTGTATTACTTGCTCCATTATTAATATCACTAGATCCATATACATTTAAATTAAAAATATCTAGTAATGCTATAAAATTACTAGTATTATATTATGCTATTTTATTCATTATATATCTATTTTACGTTTATTTTGTAAATCATAGTAATGAAACTGGTATTTTACCTTTAGAATCTTTTCAATTATATAACTGGGTAAGTGAAGCAAAAAATGAAAAGAAAACAGGTGAAGATAGTAGATTAAACCATAAAAAAAATTTAAATATAGCTAATGTATATTTTGTAGTAATATTATTACTAATTTTATTATTTATTAGTGGATTAAATGAAGATCCTAATTTAAATAATATAATATACGGGATTATAGTATTTATACTAGCATCTTATATTACAGGTATTGTATATTTATTGTATAATGTATTATTTCCTATACAACAAGCATCTTTTAACTATAAGAAAAATCTTGTAGATATTAATAATGAAATATCACAACATATTAAAGTAGAAGAAGTAGAAGAAGTAGAACATACTATTGATAAAAATAAAATAAGAGTTTTTAAAATTGCTAATAGTGAACAAGATATTAAAGGTATACACGAAAGAATTAAACATTCAAGAAGTGATGAAACAACTAGTAAAGAAACACATATGAAAAACATAAGAGATATATTTAGCGAAATATCACCTAAAGGTAGTAGCTATGAGGACTATAGATCACAATCAACTGACCAAATGCAATATGAAGTATATATATATAGGCTTTTTTCAAATTGGACAAATACTTACTTTAAGTTTCAACCAGATTTTGCTCAAACAATATTTGGTGATGATTATTTTGAGGTTAATAAACAAGTTAATACTTATAGATTAAATAGTTATAAATTATATAATAGTATTATACTGAAATTACCTAAAAATAAAGCTGAATTAATAGAATATGTGAAAGGTAACATTGAGATATCAAGTTTAACTGAAAATATCGATGCTAATATTTTTATAGAGGAAGTATTTAAAATTCCAAAAACAAATAATATTGAATATGTAATTAAAAAGAATTATAAATATGTTACTGGTGAAGAAGGTGAAATACAGAAATATAATGTATTATCCGATAAAGAACTGGATTGTTTATATTATAGTAGTAATGTTACAAGATCTGCTACTACTAATACTAATAATACTAATAATAGTAATTTAGAAACATCAATCGAAAAATCAATTAACAATTTTGATAAAATAAAATTTAAAATTACAAATATAGCTACTGATACTGGCAAAACTACTAATAGTTTTCCAATATATAAATTAAATCAAGATATTTTTGATGATTTTAAAAATAATTATAATAGTAATAGTGAACCATTTACATTTCAGTTAGAAAATGATTATTATAGCAATATGCTTTCAAAAGATGTTAAAAGTATAGATAAATTAAACCCTGCATTCTACACAATTGGATATGATTATAAAAATTATACTGATAATGATGATGATCTCCAAAAAATGAATAAAAACACTGCATATTCAATACCAGCTAGATATTATGCTTGTTCTTATTTAAATTATTTTCCAAATGAAGATGGTTCAATGAGTAAAGTTAAGTTTGCAAAGAATATAAAAGAAGATAATTATAATCCTTTAAATACTACAGCAACTATTATAGATAGAATAGCAAAAAGTTATGATAACAATTCTAAACAAACTAAAATAGAATTAGCACCTGAAAAGTTCCAATTTTTATTAGTATTTTTAGTAATTTTAGCAATTATACTTTTAATATTTTTATTTAATATAATTAAGAAATATTTTACTGGTGATGTATATACACCTCAAATGTATGTTTTAGGAATATTAGGAGTATTCTTAACAATATTTATATTTGGTGAAGTTATATTCGCAAGAATAAAATAAAAAGTTATATTCTCCAGAATAAAATAAATGGATGGTGGTTCTTTAAACGTAAGAAATGATGAATTATTTGATAAACTAGATAGTGCCCCTAAAAAAGATGTTAATAAATTAATTCAATTACAAAAAGAAACCAGTTCTAATAGTATCAAAAAACAAATAAAAGATAGTGTAACAGCTATTGAAGAAACTTTATTTACTTTAGATATTATTAATACTGATCTAGAAGATAAATCTAATAGTAAAACTAGTGAAAATACAGATAATAATAATAAAAAAACTGTATTTAATCTGTTAGTTAATAATTTAAACAACAGTAATAGTGATAATTTTATTAAAAAAATTGAAAAGTTATATAACATTTTTTATAAATGTTATGAAAGTGAAGTAACAATTAAAAAATTACCAAGAAGTAGTATTGATGAATATGTTAAAAATCGTATTTTAGGAAGAGTTATGTATAATATTCATTATTTAAAAAATTATACTAGATATTATGAACAAGAAAGATTTGCTGATATAATTAAAAAATTAAAAAAAATACCAAAAATACACGAAACTTGGCCTGGTGTTGTAAAGGAATTATATAATAAATTAAATAATAAATTAGATACTAACGATATAACTGAAGCAGACTGTATTGAAGTATATAAAATTATTATAAAAAAAGAAGAAGAAGAAAAAGAAGAAAAAGAACAGTTGTCTGATGCACAATCATCCAACCCAAACGAACCAATAATGGGTAACTTACCTAGTTCAACAGAACAATCATCCGAATCAAAACCAGCATTATCCGAATCAAAAGTAACAATAATGGGTAACTTACCTAGTTCAACAATT
>CERK01023250.1_pt1 | contig 16924 bp, 10 predicted proteins | sample 530771 | NCBI WGS metagenome assembly CERK01 (sample SAMEA2620950, study PRJEB7988) | marine metagenome | biome: marine biome (ENVO:00000447); feature: deep chlorophyll maximum layer (ENVO:xxxxxxxx); material: "saline water (ENVO:00002010), including plankton (ENVO:xxxxxxxx)" | depth 30 m
AATAATAGAAAGTATTCCGCCAAGAATAATTAAAAAAATAGCAATATTAAATAGCTTATTATAATTATTTGGATTCCAAAAATTACCCATCAAATTACTTTTTTATGATCTTAAATGAGTTTTTCCGACCATCTTTGCTTATAACCAGAAAATAATTACCCTTATCCAAGTCTTCAAGATTAATTGTTTCGGTTTCAATTCCTTTAAAGATTTCCTTTCCTAAAATATCGTGAATATAAATTTTTTCTCCCCCTTCAATACCATGAATATTTAGGATACTTTTAAACGGGTTTGGATACACTTTATAATTTTCAGATAAATTTTCTTCGATACTTAATGTTGATCCAAAAGATACATTATCAAAATAATATATAACTCCGTTTCCGTCTGTATCAGATCCTGACCCTGGTGATCCAAAGTTGAAAAAAACAGACGCTTTGTCAAATGGGTAATCAGGATTTAATGCAGCTGTACCTTCTGCTTCATTTGAAAAATTAAATTCTAAGGTTTCCCAGGCGTTAACCACAGAATTAAATGCTTCTGTTTCGACAGATTGTGTTGGGTCATTAGAGTTTTCAATTTTAAGTCTAATGGGTAAACCGGTTGGCGCATTACTTCCTTGTACATATACATCTATGTACATTTTGTTATTTTCTGTAGTTACCGGAATGTTTGTAGCAAATCCAGCCTCAGTTCCAATAGTTACTCCAGCCCAATTTTCTGCAGCACTGCCTTTCTCAACTCTAGCATAATTTCCAGAAACTGTTTCAACAAGTGTAGTAGGCCCATTATTTCCAAAATCTGTAAACGAATAGTATACGGACGAATCTTCAAATGTTACAGGTAAATCTATTTGAGCAAGTCCTCCGCTTGGATCGGTTTGAAAAATATCGTCAAAGTAAAATGTAGAATCAGTTGTTCCGTCACCAATATTTCCAAAATCAAACATTAATACCAGTTTTCTGTAGGTATTTGACGGCTCGCCAGAAAAATCCCAAGATAAAATTTCCCATTGATTTGTAGTTGTGGTATATGCATCTCTTTCTGTTGCTGGCTCAGAAGGGAAATCACCCTGGTCACCTTCAATTTTAAATTTTACCATTAGTCCAGGGTATGGCGAAAGCACCCTCATATTTAAAGTAGTGTTTGTGCTAAAATCTAAATAATCTTCTAGTTCTAAATAGCTTCCAGCCCAGATATCACCCCCATCTCTTACTATAAGCCCAACGGATTCACTAGCATTTTCATCATCAATCTGGGGGTTATAAACCACATATCCAGCACCTCCGTTAAAATTTATAAAATCTTCAAATGTGACCTGCGCGTTTTCAAAGTCTATAGGCATATTAATTTGAGCATTAAGTATCAGATTAAAAAAAAGTAAAATAAAACAAATAATTTTTTTCATCTTACAAATGTACAAAATACTATGCGCACATAGCAAACTAATGTTTTTTAACTTGATTTTTAAAGTAAATAATATTTTGAGAATTTAACAATCAAAGCAAATATATTCTGTGGTTTTAATAATAATATCTCTCATTTATTAAAAAATTGTTTTAATAAATCCTATATAGTACTATATTTATAATTGATAAATTAAATTAACTAATCATGAAAAAACTGCTTTTAGTATTTATTCTATTTCCAATTTTTGTTTATTCTCAAACTAAAACGATTTCGGGAACAGTGAATGATGAGAATAATATACCCCTAGTCGGAGTGAACATTAGTGTGGAAAATTCAAATATCGGAGCTTTAACTGATTTTGATGGAAATTACCTAATTACTATACCCTCAGATAAGCCCAAAGTATTAATTTTTTCATATTTAGGCTATTCAACTCAAGAGATTGATGCTTCTTCAACCGAAAATATTAGTATAATGATGCTCCCAGATTTAGAACAATTAGAGGAAGTCGTTGTAATTGGTTACGGCTCAGTATTAAAAAAAGATTTAACAGGCTCATTATCATCTGTCAAAGTAGAAGAGGAAGTTGCTAATCAATCAAACTCAATTGATCAATTACTTCAGGGGAGAGCTGCTGGAGTTCAAGTTGTTCAAAATGGCGCTAATCCTGGTTCTGGTATAAGCGTAAAAATAAGAGGCACTAATAGTCTAAGAGGAAATAATGAGCCATTATATGTTGTTGACGGAGTTATTATTTCTTCTGCAGGAGAAGATGTCCTCCCGGCTGGTGTTGGAAACTTGGGCCAGGAAAGTCAAAACGGTTTAAACGGTATAAATCCAAGGGATATAGAAAGCATTCAAGTATTAAAAGACGCATCTGCTACCGCAATCTATGGATCAAGAGGAGCAAACGGCGTGGTAGTTATAACTACTAAAAAAGGTAAAAGTGGTAAGTTAAATATTCAATCATTTTCTAACACCTCTGTTAGAGTTATGACTAAGCAGTATGATGTTCTTGACCCTTACGGGTTTGCAGCTTATGCAAATGAGATTAATAATAATAATGGTTTAGCTCCGAGATATTTTATTGATGATGATTACACTATATATGGAATTAATGATGATGGTTCTATTTCAGATGTTCCTGCTAGATCTTATCATTGGCAAGATGAAATATACAGAACAGGAATAAGCAGAAAAGTTGGCGGTTCAGTTTCTGGAGGTAGTGATAACGGAAATTATTATATCTCTGCTGGGTTTGATAATCAGGAAGGTATTGTTCCAACTTCTTCTTTTCAAAGTGGAGATATGAGAATTAATTTTAATCAAGATCTAAATGAAAATTTAATTCTTGAAGCTAGAATGAGCGGATATTTAAGTTCTACAAACTTTGCTGAAAGCGGAGACTTATTAGGGGGGTCCAATCAAAGCTTTATCAAACAAGTAATTTCTTTTAGACCCATTATTACAGAAGAATTTGAAAATTTTGGTGAGGATCTTGACATTTCTAATCCTTATTCTTGGGTCAATGACTTTGAAGATATTTCAAAAGAGAGTAGATATATTGGTAATCTTGCTTTAACATATAAGCTACCTGTTAAGGGCCTTAGGTACCAAGTAAAAATTGGTGGTAATATCAGAACCAAGGAGAGAAGAAGGTTTTTTGGCACAACAACATGGCAGGGTAATAACGCTAATGGCTCACTGCAAATCACAGGTCTAAATAACTCTTCATTCCAAGTAAATAATTTTTTGAGATTCAATAGAACCTTTGACAGAAAACACAGAGTTAATAGCGTATTGGGTTTGACATATGATGTAAGAAAAGTTTCTAATGATATTTATGCGGTTGAGGATTTTGTGACTACCCAATTTACCACACAAAATCCTGCGTATGGACAGGTTGTTACTAGACCATTAACTTTCATAAAAGGTGATCAGCAAATTTTTTCACTTTTGGGCAGGGTTAATTACACTTATGACGACAAATATATAATTACAGCAACATTAAGAAGGGATGGTGTTTCAAAATTTGCCCAGAATAATAGATACGGAATTTTCCCTTCATTTGCTTTTGCAATGAACATGCACAATGAATTAGATTTAAAATATTTTAACGAGTTGAAACTTCGATTTGGGTGGGGACAAATTGGCAATCATGGAATTGGATCATATGGGACACTTTCAAATTATGGGGTTTCTGCAAACCTATACGGGAATGCCGATGGCGGGACAAATGTTCCGATTGCTTTGCAGAATGTTGCAAATCCAGATCTAACATGGGAAACTACAACTCAGGCTAATTTAGGTATTGATTTTGAAACTATGAGCCAAAGACTTTCTGGTACAATTGACATTTATAGTAAAAAGACTACTGATTTACTACAAAGAGCCAATATCCCTTCATCGTCAGGATTCCAAAGCATACTTGTTAACAAAGGTGCAATTATGAATGAAGGTTTAGAGATATCTTTTAATTTCGATGCAGTTTCAAAACAAGATTTCGCTTTTTCCGTTGGTGGTAATGTTGGATTTAACAAGACAGAAATAACTGATCTCTCCTCCCAGCCATTAGAAGACTTTTATATTAATGGGGTAGCTCAGGAGAGAAGATTTTATTTTGGATCGGAGGTAACCAGAAGCAACCTGTTTAGGTACCCTGCCAATGTATTTATCGAAGGTGAGGAAACAAGTTTATTTTATGGCTTACAAACTGATGGGATATATCAGAATGGCGATATTTTACCTGAAGTATTTGGAAACTCTGCAGTCCCAGGAGATGTTAAGCTTGTTGATCAAAATGGAGATGGAATCATTGATTTGAATGACAGAACCATTATCGGGAATCCTAATCCGGACCTTGTTTATGGTTTTAACTTTAATATAAGTTATAAAAGACTTTCTGCTAACATATTATTTAACGGAGTTTATGGGAATGATATAGCAAACGGAAATTTATTACAATTGAATAATGCTGAAGGCTTATCATATTTAAATATTTCACCTGATGCTTATTATAGTGCTTGGAGACCTGATGCTCAAACCAATATTTATCCGAGAATCGGATATTCAACCAATGGTCAACCAGCAATGACAGATAGAATAATCGAAGACGGGAGTTATTTAAGGCTGAGTAATTTAACTATAGGTTATGATTTTGACGTCAATAATATTACTTGGCTAAGTAATTTAAAAATGTTTATTGCGGGACAAAATCTAATCACTTGGACTGATTATAGTGGTTATGACCCTGAAATTTCAAGCTTCTTGTACAACGGACTTATAAACGGTGTGGACTGGAACGGAAGAGCAAATGCTAAAACTTTTATTTTAGGATTAAATGTGGGGTTTTAAAAAATTAAAAACTAAATTATTTTAATATGAAAAATTTAAAAATATTATTATTATCGATTATAGGCCTCTTTGCAACTTCATGCGATCTTGACGAAGATCCTATATTTTTGGATTCAAATTCAGTATACTCTGATATAAATGTAGCTAAAGGAGCTCTCGACGGTATTTACCAGGCGTTAACCAGCTACAACGCACAGGAAAGAAGAATTTTTGCAATTAATGGATTTTCTGGTTTATTTACTGCTGGAAAAAACGGAGGTAATAATGTAAATAATATTAATAATGCGAATCTATTCTCACTTAAGCCTACATATGATGCAGATACCGAGGCAATGTGGGGCGGAATATATTCGGTTATTGCCAGATGTAATGGCGCTATTGAAAATATTATTACTGTTGTTGAACCATCATCTTCTGAAGAAACAGGTTTTAACGACATAGCCGGTCAAGCATATTTTGTTAGAGCATGGTCATATTTTTCGTTAACCAGACTGTGGGGAGATATACCTCTTTGGCTCTCTTTGCCAAATAATGAAAATTTACATTTATCGACATCTACATCCAAAGAAGTATATGCTCAAATAATTTCTGATGCTCAGACGGCAATAACACTTATGAATGGGAATTATGGAATGGGTTACCCTAAACAGTTTGCTGCTAATATGCTATTAGCAAAAGTTTATATGACATTAGCAACAAATTCTGATTTAAGAGCTGACGGAGTAAGTGAAATGGACTATTGGCAAATGGCTTATGATCAGGCTATGCAGGTTTATGGCCAATATAGTTTAGTGGCAGATTACAGTAGCTTATTCACAGATATTAATGAAAACACATCTGAGTCTATTTGGGAATTACAGATTAGTCAAGACGCAGCAAATTCACAAATGGGCAGAAATTTTACTCCTTGGAAATATAAGTTAGGTCAACATTTTGGATGGTTGAGGGTTACTGCTGATGTTCATGATCATCATGCGTCAACATATCCAAATGATCCAAGACTAGCAGCAACTTACTTGCACAGCTATAACAGAGCTGATAACGGAAATTTAGTCACGGTATATCCTTCTAATCCAAACAGACCAAACTTTTCAAAAGCACATCCTTATTTCTTTAAGTTTACAGAAAAAGATACGCAGCATAGTAATCAGTATGGTGACCAAAATGTAATAATTTATAGATATGGAGAAGTGTTAATTATGTTAGCTGAAATTTCTAATGAATTAGATAATGGGCAACAATTAGGATTTATTACAGAATTGCTTAGTAGGGTGGGAATGAGCCCTCAAGGAGCTTACTTTGGAACAAGGGATGAATTTAGAGAAGCTATTATGTACGAGTACAGGTTTGAAATGTTAGGTGAAGGTGAAGATGCTCATAATAATAGAAGAAGAGGGTTTGATTATTTTTTAAATAAGACAGTTTTATTTCATAATAATAATCCATTGCATAACCCAACAGTTGATCTGACTTTAAGCACAGATGAATCACAGGTTATGTCATTACCTATACCTTTAATTGAAATTAACACTAACGATTTAATAGACTAATTTTTAAGTTTTATTAAAATGCTGCCATTAAATCTTAAATAATGGTAGCATTATTATTATACAACAGTGAGAAAATTAAAAATTATAATACTTTTGCTAAACTTGTCTTTGTGTTCTTTAATGTCACAAAACCAACTACCGTTGGCTAATGGTATTTTTGAAGATGTTGATGAAGAGGATAATTTTGAATATTGGAGCCATCAGGCTAACGAGGGTGGAGATGCTACATATTCAATTGTAACAGAGAGCTTAGTTCAAGGAAGCAGTAAAGCTCTAAAAAGTGAAGTTCATAATCTTGGCGCCAACGGATGGCATGTAAGCTCTAAAAGTGAGTATCCATTTCAGGTTATTGCTGGACAAAAATATACAGTAACTTTTTATGCAAAAATAGAAGGAGCTGATTCTAGACAAATGAAACTTGTTTTTCAGTCAGATGTTTCAGGTAGTTATCAAGGTCAAAATATTTGGATAACTAACCAGTGGAAAAAATATACTCACACCTTTACGGTTGATCATTCAAGCGATAATAATAGGGTTAGGTTTTGGTATATGCAATCTGGAATATCATATTATTTAGATGAGGTAAGTATTTCTCCGGGTGAAAGAATAACATTTGATACATATGACAAATTACAAACAGTTGATGGTTTTGGTGCAGGGATAAAACGAAGAACAGAGGATTTATACATTTTAAATGACTCTTTTAGAGAGCAGGTTGAGCAATATTGTTTTGGTGACTTGGAGGTAAACATGATAAGATTTTTTGTTTATCACGATTTGGAGCCTGAAAACGATAACAACGATCCTTATGTTTTAGACGAAACACAATTAGACTGGACTAGATATGATAGTGATCCTAGTAATTGGAGAACTAGATATGTAGGCGAAGCCCTTCAAAACGCCTTTGCTTTAAGCACGTTTGGATTTGATCATATTATTGGCAACTCTAACAGTGCACCCGCATGGCTTAAAACAAATGGCCAGCATAATAATGGGGGAACTTTGATAAGTGGGGGAGAGTCTGAGTTTAGTGAATTTTTAGTTGCATTTATAAATGGAATGAATTCAAGATACGGAGTTGAAGTTACCGCAATATCGCCAACAAATGAGCCAGATTATGAGGTCTCGTATGAGTCAATGAACACAACACCATCAGAACTTTCAAGTATACTTATAAATCTTAATGCAAGATTATCCAATTCTGGTTTAGATAACATTAAAATCATATCTCCAGAGTGTTTTAGAGTTGAGTCTCAAAATACTGGAACTTCAGCAACCAATTATATTAATTCAATGTTTAATAATAGTTCGGTCGAAGAAGCAGTAGATATAGTTGGCACACATACATATGCAGATCCAAATCATAATGCAAACTGGGATGCTTTAAGGGTAGCTGCAAACGGTAAACCAGTTTGGGTTACAGAATCAGCTAATCTTCAAAGTACAGATCAATCTATGACAGATGCAGCAAATTATATTAAATGGATATTAAGAGGTTTTAACGAAGGGGGCGTGACTGCTTATATGCTGCACTTATTCTATGAAGAAGCTGATAATAATGGATATTCAAGTTTAGTAGCATGGACCCCAACAGGGCAGATAATTTTACCTAAAAGATATTATACCTTTAAACACTTTACTAATCTTGTCAAGAAGGGATATAGCTTGATAAATTCAAGCTCAAGCGAAGATGATCAAATTTATGTTGGCGCTTTTATATCAGAAGATGAATCAAAAATAGTTTTACAAGTATTTAACGAAGGAGATGAAAGAGATTTTTCGATTGATATTCCATTTGGAGGAATTTCGTTTGAAAGGTTTTTAACATCTGATAGCACAGCTGACAATTTTTCTTCACAAGGTTTTAATGAGATTGATTATTCAGATCGATATTTTACAGCTACATTTCCAGAGCTATCTCTAACATCTTTTGTTTTTAATATAGATGGATCACTTTCAAATAATTCATTTAGGGATAATATCTATAATAAATTCCAGGTTAAGTTTTTCCCTAATCCATCTGAAGAACAACTTAATTTGATTTTTCCAGAATATTCTGATTATTTAATTGAAGTCTTTGACCTGAAAGGCAATAAAATATTATCTTTTAAAATAGACAATTCCAAACAACATCTTTTGGATATTTCATCGCTGGGAAAAGGAATTTATTTAATTAACATAAAATCTTTAAGTAGCTTTAAAGCAATAACTCATAAAATAATAAAAGAATGATTTTAAAAAGATCGGCTTATTTTATAATATTTTTTTCTGTCTTACTGTTAACCAGTCTTCTTGAAAAATCTGAATATTCTCAGAAAGCAAACTCTTTGAGACCAAATATTATATTTTATTTAGCAGATGATCAAGATAGGTTGGATTATGGCTCATATGGCAATCCAAATGTAGAAACTTCAAATGTTGACTTGTTAGTAAAGCAAGGAATTAAATTTGAAAATTTTTATACTGGACAAGCAATATGCGCCCCAAGTAGATCCCAAATTTTCACAGGCATGTATCCGGTAAAAAATGGCTGTATGGCCAATCACATAGGGGTAAAGCCTAATATTAAAAGTATAACATCATTACTTAAAGAATCAGGTTATGAAGTTGTGCTGGCAGGTAAAAGCCATGTAAAGCCAAATAAGGTTTTTAATTGGACTCACTACTTTCCTAAGCTAGAAAATAGATTTTTACCTTTAGCAAAAATCGACGACTATTTAAAAAATGTTAAAAAACCTTTTTGTTTAATAATTGCTTCTGACTATCCTCATGGCCCATTTCCAAAAACATTAAATTATACAAAAAAAGACATATATAAATTACCCTATGACCCCTCATATATTGGTAATCACAAGCCAGGATATTATCAAAATATTAAAGATGATAATGATCAGTTAGGTGAGGTTTTAAATATGGTTGACAACTATGGCCATAATGAAAACTCAATGTTTATTTATGCTTCAGATCATGGGTTGAGTGGTAAGTGGGGCTTGTCTGAACAGGGCCTTCAGGTTCCATTTGTGGTAAGATGGCCTGGAAAAATTAAACCAAATTCAACATCAAACACTCTACTTACACTTGTTGATGTTCTTCCAACCTTATTAGAGGTTTCTAAAACAAAAATCCCTAAGGATATTGATGGAAAAAGTTTTGTAAAGACCTTATTGGGTTCTGATGAAGAAATCAACGAATATGTTTTTGGGGTGGCAACAAAACAAAATATAAGGGAGTGTAAAATATTCCCTTCAAGAATGGTAAGAGAAAAAAGGTTTAAATTAATCAGAAATTTTAATTCAATTGAGGTTTTTGATTCTAATTTGGGTGATAATCCTTTTGTAAATAGTTTTGCTAAAATTGGAGCAGAATCTTTTCCAAATATTCCTTATGAGGAATTATATGATTTAGAGAAGGATCCATACCAAAAAATAAATTTGATTAATGATAATAAATATAAAAATATCAGAAATCGATTGTCTATCGCTTTGGAGAATTGGATGTTAGCACAAGAAGATTTTATTTTGGAAAATCCGATATCGGTCATAAAACCTACTTTGCACCCCTTAGATAAAAGTTCTAAGTGGAACACAGTTCCAAATGATTTATTAGGAAAATTAAAGGATGATGACTACGTTAAACTTCACTACTAAAATGTTGAATTTAAGAATTATAATACTAGTTTTTTTATTCACATACTCCTGTTCAAAAACTTCTCAAAAACCGCTTAATGTGGTGTGGATAAGTTGTGAAGATATGGGCCCTATATTAGGATCCTACGGCAATGACAGAATTAAGACCCCTAATTTAGATAAACTTGCTGCAGAAGGTGTCAGGTATACAAATGCTTACTCAACAGCTGGAGTTTGTGCACCGAGTAGATTTTCAATTATAACTGGGATGTATTCAGCCAGACTAGGAGCTCATAATATGAGAACCGGAGACTATCATAACTACAAAACACCTGAAGAGGTAACTTATAGATCAAATATTGGTGTTTTAGATAAAGCTGGAAAAAATATTCCAGAATATGAAGTTGTGACTCCGGAATATGTGAAACCATTCACTGAGATTTTAAGAAAAGAAGGTTATTATTGTGCCAATAATTTTAAATGTGATTACCAATTTAATGCACCGTTTACTGCTTGGGATGAAGTATCTTCAACGGTAAGTTTTAGAGATGCCCCAAAAGACAAACCATTTTTTTATGTTTGGAATACTCTTTTAACACATGAATCCAGAATTTGGGAAAGAAAAAATGAACCGTTAACAGTACTTCCTGAAGATGTTATAATACCATCTTATTTCCCAGATATTCCAGAAGTTAGAAATGATATTGCAAGAAAATACTCTAATATTGAAGCTATGGATAAGAAAGTTGGTGAGTTAATAAATCAACTAGAAGAGGATGGACTATTGGGAAACACTATAATTATGTTTTGGAGCGACCATGGGGGGAACTTGCTGAGGCAAAAAAGAGCTGTAGGAAATAGCGGCCTTAATGTTCCTCTAATCATTAGGTATCCTAATAAGCAAAATGCAGGTAAAGTTGATGATAGGATTGTTTCTCTAATGGATTTAGGACCTACAGTATTATCTTTATTAAATATTGAATCACCAGATCATTTTGATGGAAAAGCAATTGCGGGAAAATTTGAAAAAGAGCCCAGGAAATATGCATTTGGAACTGCAGACAGATTTGACGAAAGTACCGATATGCAAAGATCAGTATTAGACGGTAGATATGTCTATATTAAAAACTTTATGCCAGAATTGCCTTTGATATATCGTAATAATTACAGGGAAAAAATTACAATGAATTCAAAGTTAATTGAGATGGATTCTAAAGGAAAGCTAGACGGGGATGCTGCATACATATTTATGAAATCAAAACCTATAGAGGAATTTTATGATTTGCATAATGATCCATATGAAGTAAACAATATTATTAATAATCCAGAACATTCTCAAAGAATAAATGATTTTAGAAACGCTTTAGCTGACTGGCAGCTTAAAATAAATGATCAAGGGTTTAAGCCTGAGAATGAAATTGTTCGATTATTTTGGCCTAATATGATTCAGCCTAAAACTAATAATGTTGAGTTTAATATTACTGGAAGTGGCTTATATGAATTAACTTCATTAACTAATGGGGCATCAATAGGTTATCAAATAGATGAAAAAATAGGAAGTAAAAGTTGGGATTTATACCATCAACCAATTATCATTCCAGACAATAAAAAAATTGTTGCAAGGGCAATTAGAATTGGCTATAAAGCTTCAGATATAACCTCAAATTAAAATGAAAATGAAATTTTTTTTATCGATTATTTTAACAATATTTTTAACATCATGCAATGATCAAGTTGAGGGGAAACATAATATCCTTTTCATTTCAATTGATGATTTAAGACCAACTATTAATTCATACAATTATGAGAACGAGAAAATGATTACTCCTTATATGGATAAGCTTGCATTAGAAGGCGTACAATTTAATAATGCTTTTACAAACATAGCTGTGTGTGGAGCTAGTAGAGCAAGTATTATGACCGGCATAAGACCTAGCGAGAAAAGATTTAATGACTTTTCAACAAAAGCCTCAGTTGATGCCCCAAATGCGATTCCATTGAATCAAATTTTTATGGAAAACGGATATGAAACTATTTCGTATGGTAAAATATATCATCATAGTGATGATTTTGCAAGATATTGGACTGAAAAAGATAGTGGTGCTGATCAAGCAGATTTTCAGGACCCTGAATCTATTAGGCTAAGAGACAATGCTGAAACTGGTGAGTACGGCAAAAAAAATCCCATTGTTGAATATCCTGAAGTTGATGATTATTCTTATAATGACGGGAAAATAACCCTTAAAGCAATTGAGAAATTTAAAGAATTTAGTGAAAATGGGAAACCTTTCTTTATGGCAATTGGCTATGTTTCTCCTCACCTACCATTTATACAACCTAAAAAATATTGGGATATGTATAACCATGACAGCATTAAGCTAGCCAATAATACACACCAACCCTTAAACTCCCCCTATATCGCGATTGAAGCACAACATAATTCAGCAGAGCTTAGAAAAAATTATCTTGGAATTCCTGCAGAAGGCTTGCTGGATGAAAAATTATCTAGAGATCTAATTCATGGTTATTATGCTAGTGTAAGCTATATGGATGCAATGATTGGAGAACTAATTAAAGGCTTAGAAGAATCAGGTCTTAGAGAAAATACAACAATTGTTTTATGGAGTGATCATGGATATTTTTTAGGTGAACATGGTTTCTGGTGTAAGCATAGTACTTTTTATGAAGCTATTCAAATCCCACTTATTATTTCATCTCCAAAGTTCAGTGCCCAAGATTCTGCAGATTCATTTACAGAATTGGTTGATATTTATCCAACTTTATGTGAGTTAGCAGGCATTAATCCTCCTGACTTTATACAAGGAAAAAGCTTAACGCCTGTTCTTCAAAATCCAAAGACGATATTAAAAGACGAGATTTATACGAGGTATAAACAAGGTGAAGCAGTTATCGATAATAATTATTCTTACACTGAATTTGTTGAGGGTGACAACTATTTAGGCAATATGCTGTATGATATGAAAAATGATAAAAAGCAAAATACAGATATTTCAAAACTACCTGAAAATAAAGAGTTGGTTAAAAAATATAGTATTAAATTAGAAGAAATGAGAAATTATGTAAATAAGGATCCTTTTCTAAATCAATAAAAATTAATTTATGACAATACTCAAATATTATACATTCTTTTTTTGTTTCGTGATTAGCATTCAGCATATGTTAGCTCAGGATTATTATGTGTCTGATTCAAACGGATCGGACAGTTATGCTGGTACTTTGGAGGCTCCTTTTAAAACGATCAACAAAGGAATTTCAATGGTAAGTGCTGGCGGAACAGTATATGTAATGCAGGGGGTTTATCAAAATGAAAATTATGGCTCAGTTGATCCATCAACTAATACTAACATGAACAATCAGCATGTTGTAACTATTAATAAATCTGGAGATGAGAGTTCTTATATAACTTTACGAAATTATCCTGGGGATTTGCCAAAAATTCAATTTGACGGAAGAGGTGGGATTGTTATTTCAAATGGAATGAATTATATAATTGTTGAAGGTTTTGAAGTAGAGGGCCCATCTCAATCCATTAATTATGATTTAGCAATTGCTGACCGAAATTATAAAATTGAAATGGCGGAAGATGAAGACGAATCTACCAATTATTCTAACACTTATTTTGGCGGAAAAGGAATTTGGGGAGGATACGGAGCACATCATAATATAATTATAAGAAACAATATTGTGCATGACACTCCAGGGTCTGCCATTAGATTTAATGATAGCGATCATATTTTAGTAGAAAATAATATTGTTTACAATTCCAATTGGTGGACATCTTCTGCGTCTTCTGCAATTGTTTTTGCCGAAACAATTGCAGTATCTGGAGATAACTCGAATGATATTAAAATGATTATACGCGGAAATATTGTTTACAATAATTGGAATAGAATTCCATTTTATGTAACACAGTTACCAGATAATTCTGGCAATACAAATCCTAATTATGGGACTGCCACATATAATAATATTCTTGATGGTCAGGGGATATATGTAACCAGAAGTGATCCAGAATATAATGGAACATTTTTGTTTGAAAATAACCTGTGTTTAAATAACGGGAAAAACGGAATTAATTTTGATCATTCTCAATCAGCTTCTGCTATTTATCAAAACAACACAGTATATTATAATGGAGTTCATGAAATAATTCAAGATATTTCTGTTGCCGAAGGAAATCCTGGTCATAGAGGTCAAAAAGTAGGGGGTATTAAGGCTAACAATGTGTTAAATGCAACGGTTGTAAATAATATCATTATGACCAGAGATAATGAATTTTCAGCTCTTCAGTTAAATAATGTTTCAGGTACAAGAGTAGCTGTAGACAATATAATTACAAATGGGACTTATGCTTGGCCAGCGACTGAAAGTAATAATTTAATAAATGTTGACCCTCTTTTTGTCTCAGCTCCTCCAAATGTAAACGGACCAATCGAAATTGATGGAACTGATTTTTCTTTGAGCCCTGGCTCTCCTGCAATTGATGCTGGCAACCCTAGTTATAGCCCTTTTTTGGATATTGATGGTAATCCAAGACCAAGTGCAGGAGATGTAATTGCATCAACAAGTTTTGAAAATGCTACTGGTGGGTGGACTGAATTTGGATCAACTGTCGAGATCACAGATGATCAGTCTCTTTCAGGACAAAAAAGCCTTTTTACAACAGATAGAACAGCCAACTGGCATAGCCCTAGAATAGTTTTAAATAATTTATTAATTCAAGGTGAAACTTATACATTCTATGTATGGGTAAAACTTCCAGAAGGTGAAACAGGAACAGCACAACTAACCATTAAGGACACTGATTTAAATGAATATTATAATTTAACCGACACTGTTGAGATTTTTAGTGATGAGTGGACTTTACTTAGCGCAAATTTCACCCATAATATTTCTGATAATTTCTTTTTTTATGTTAAGGGCCCTGTTGTTCAAGGTGGAGCTGGGGCAGATTATTACATTGATGATTTTTCACTTGTTCCTGAAGGCTCATCTCCGGTTAATTTTGAAACCAATAATAATATTCTAGATATAGGCGCCTATGAGTATATAGATCCCTCTATGTCGATTATTGATTATGAAAATATTCAATCAAGTCAAATATATTTTTATCCGAATCCTGCTAAAAACACAATAACATTAAATAATGTTTCTGAAACAAATAATATTTATATAATTGACATGTTAGGAAAACAATATAAACTCAAAAAAACTTCGACTAGAGACGCAAACTCTATTTCAATTGATATTTCGGAATTAAATGTAGGTTTATATTTTATCAGAATAGAGGATTCAATAACTAATGAATTTAAAATTTTAAGATTACTAAAAAAATAATTTCAAAACATATTATATAATCAAAAATTAATATTTTTTATACTAACTAAATAAAACTAAAATGAAACCAACAAATAAATTTATTTTAACTCTTTTAACAGTATTTTTTCACACTTACTCATTCTCTCAAAAAATGATAGAATTAAAAAATTCTGATTTGGAAGGAGTAAACTCAGAAGGCAAGTTTTGGTGGTGGAATAATGTTGCAAAAAATGGAGCTGACGCAACTTTTTCGGTTGAAGATTTTGATACAAATCCTGGAAGCTCTAGAGCGCTGAAAATTCAGACACATAAACTTGGGGATAAAGGATGGTTTTTAAGTACTCAATTTAATCAGAAATTCAAGGGTCAAGAAGGGGATAAAATTACGGTTACTTTTCATGCTAAAAATAGATCTGGAAACGGAAAAATAAAACTTGTTTTACAGTCTGATGTTAAAGGTAGCTTTCAGGGTAAAGACTTTATTTTGTCAGAAGACTGGACAAGTTATACACATACATTTAACCTAAAATCAAATAGTAATAATCAGGGTATTAAATTTTGGTATATGACAGAGGGTACAGAATTTTTCCTAGACGACTTATCTATTTCAAAATAATTTATTAAATTAACCTAAATTAAAACACATTAACATGAAAAAAAATTACTCTATTCTTATAGCAATTTTGCTATTTTTTAACCTTAGTCTTTTTTCTCAGACTGCTCCCCCATGGGATTTTAACGGCACTGTAGAAAATTTTGTAGGTTCAAACTATTCCAGTATTGTAGCCGGAAATTCATACGCTACATATACAATTACATCTCCAAATGGAGACGGAAATGGTGGTTCTGCTAACCCAAACATGAAAAACACTGATGCTATGATAGACACCTCTGCAGGAAACTATATAGCATTAACAATCCAGAACACTACTGCTAATACAAGAGTGCAAGTTATTACAACTGTTAATGGGTCAAATGCTTTTACAAGTTTTGATGGACTAACTGCAAATGATACAGGTTTTGTTACTCACTATATAAATATGAGTAGCAATGCTAATTGGTCAGGAACTTTAGGTACTATTAATTTCAGATTTAAAGAGTCTGCTTCAAATAGCCAAAATGTTTTTTCTGGTGATATATTAGTTGATAATATTGAAATAGTAGCTTCAATTCCAGCTACTCCTAGAGTTGATTATACTTTTGATGACCCTCTTGATTCAGAAGGATTTGTAGCCGCAAACGGCGTTACAATATCTCAGATTGTTGCAGGCGAATTACATTTGGACATCGATGATCAAAGCCCTTATCCAAAATTAGAGCAGAGTGGAATATATAGTGTTGATGCGGATACATATAAATATCTTCAAGTTACACTTGTAAATAATTCTCCTAAAAATAAATTGACATTTGTTTCTCCAAGTGGTGGAAACGAATTTTCTACAACAGACATGACCGTTAATTCTGCAGATGCTCAAACTGTTGAAATTGATTTGACCAATTTTACTAATTGGTCAGGAACCCAATCAAGCTGGTGGTTTCAGCTAGTTGAAAATCCTGGCGATGGGGCTGTAAGTTCTGCAGGTGCAATGGATATTCAACAAATTTTATTTGCTTCAGAATCTATTAATCCTACAACCAATGCAC
>CERK01009278.1_pt1 | contig 16198 bp, 6 predicted proteins | sample 530771 | NCBI WGS metagenome assembly CERK01 (sample SAMEA2620950, study PRJEB7988) | marine metagenome | biome: marine biome (ENVO:00000447); feature: deep chlorophyll maximum layer (ENVO:xxxxxxxx); material: "saline water (ENVO:00002010), including plankton (ENVO:xxxxxxxx)" | depth 30 m
AATATAAACTTACCAGGAGTAAACCAAGGGGGTAATCAAGATACAACTGGTAAAGCAGGTTCAATAACAAACGCGAGTGACACAACAACATCTTCAGAACTAAATGTTGCTTTTCTAAATGGTAATCAAGTTAAAACAAATACAAACTTAACGTTTAAACCAAATTCTAATGAACTTAAACTTAATAATCTTAAAATAACTGGTTCATTAACAGCTGGCAATAGTACAGGTTCCAGTGGACAAGTTCTTAAAAGTACTGGGACGGGTGTCGAGTGGGGAACGGATAATACGGGTGGTTCGGGTGGTACTACAGTTTGGACAAAAGATACTTCAACAAACGAAATATATTATAATACCGCATTCGTTGGTATTAACAAAACAAACCCCGCGTATAGATTAGATGTAGGTGGTGATATTAACTTAACAGGTGGATTATATGTAAGTGGTTCGTCGGGTTCTAGTGGACAAGTTCTTAAAAGTGATGGATCGGGGGGTCTCTCTTGGCAAACGGATAATACGGGTGGTTCGGGTGGTACTTCAGTTTGGTCACAGAGTGGTAGTACCCCAAATTTTATTATAACTACACCCACTCCCGAAAGTAACGTTGGTATAGCAACTCCAACTGGCCAAACAGTTACACAAACACTTCATATAGGTTCAAATGTTATAGTAAGTGATACTGGAGATCACGACGTTCTTAGAGTAAACGGTAACGTTTTCTGTACGAATTACCTTTTCGGTGATGGAAGTAAAATACGAAACCTTAATACGATAAGAACCGAGACTGGTGGAAACCAAATCTCCATAGGAGGGAACGATGGAGGTCCGGTTTTGTCATGGCGCGAAAGACAGATAAGATACCAACGGGGTTCTGGTAGACCTGACCCACCAAATTATGGTTTCTAGTTAAATCGTTGAAAAATTAATATACATTTAAAATAAGATGTCGGAAGTTGACCAATTTCCCATTACTCTTGCTACGGGTGGCTCCGGAACAGATTTCGGTATGTCAACTGCAGCAAATAATACAGGCGACTTTTCGTATATAGGTGCACCTAGCTGGTCGACAAATGGAGCAAATGGTAAAGTTCATATTTACTATTCAAATTCAAATGCAATGGCAGAATTAACTTCATCGGCGATTTCGGGACCAGGTGGTAATAGTGGTTTCGGTGCATGTGTAGATACAGATTTATCCGGTGATATTCTTGTTGTTTCTTCACACTCAAATGTACATGCATGGCCTAATCACGGTACTACAAGTAGTATTTATATATATAAAAGAACTAAACTCGATTGGTCTACATATACGTCCAATGTTATAGTTGGTTCGCCAGGTGGTTCATCTGTAAAAGGATTCGGTCTTTCTATATCGATAGCATCTGAAAATCCTGGTTTGTTATGTGTAGGTTCACCGTACGAAAATAGAGTTTACGTTTACGATATTAATGCGACACCGTTACTTTTATATACGGACCAACCTGGAACTGAAATAAATGGTAATAATGGTGTATTTGAAAACTACGCTAATGTTGTATCACAAAACGCAAAATCGATTTCACCTGTTAGGTTAAACCCAACTTACGATCAGTATGGGTTCTCCGTTTCTATGTCCCCAGATGGATGGGCTTTTGCAGCGGGTGCACCAGGTACCCAAACGGATACATATGTTGGAAAGGGTCAAAATTATACTGTTAATTCAGGTGTAACCGATGATGTTAAAGACTCTGAAGGAAATTGGAATTACCAATCGGGATATGTAAAAGTTGTATATTCACCCGCCGATTGGAATGGAACTGGGTATAATGCCCCATATGCAATAGGTGACCAAACACTTTTAAACGGTGATAGAAATCGATACGAACTTAGTAAATTTTCCGCGTTTGGATATTCGGTTGCCATGTCCGGCTTCTTATCATCGGAACCATTTTTAGATATAGTTAGCGGAAACGAAGCTGATATTACAATACCAACCATTAGACTAGCCGTAGGTGTACCTGGTGAATCTGGGGTTAGGGCGTTTAGATATAGTTATTTACAGGATAAATTTGTTCCAATTGGTGATTTAGTTTTAGGTGCCCCTGGTTCGGGAACAAAAATTTCAATGACGTATAACGGGAACCGTATAGCTTCCGGGTCAGATTATAATTTTACAAAGGTAACGGGAACACATAAAACATCGAACGTATACCAAATTTACGATTTTAATGGTTCATTTTGGAGTCATTACGATCCATACGATAGTATATATAGTGTAGCTGGGTTTACAACATCTATGTCACAAGACGGTCTTTTTATAATAAACTCGGGACAAACGAATGATGAAGGTCATGTACACGCGAATGAGGTAGAATTTTTAAAACTTGGTCGGTCTATTAAAGTCGTAGGTAATACGACCATAGGTGGTGATATTTCAGCTAGGGATTTTGTCGTTGGTGGTGGTAAATATACAACTTACCCAAAATATTCGGGACAAGTTATATTTTCAGATACACCCGGTACTGATACGTGGTCCAATGCACTTATAAGAAACTGGAACTATAAAGATGATAACGTGACGTCTACGACGTTTAATAATCAAAATAATTACACATCGAGTGAATTACTTATACACAAAGGTGGTGAATATCCAGATAAACTAAAAGCATGGGGAAGAGAACCAGATAGAATACGCGTACAAGGCAGGTCTATAGTTTTAGATACAACGTATAGTGACAACATAAACCCTTCTAATACACATCCAAAATTCGTTCTCGATACGTTTGGGAAAATTGGTGTAAATTTACCTGAATTACAACCAGAATCATTAGCATTAAGAGACGGGTTTGGTCCATATAAGGAAAATATAAAAGCGCGTCTCGATATTAATGGTAGAACGGCTATTAGAAATAAACTTGATATTAATTACGGTTTAAAATCAAACGTTACGATTGGTAAACAAACACTATTACATTACGATACACGGGATGTAAATTGTTTAAAAGGTATTTATTTACAAGATTCCGGACCAAGAGAAGTTTATCGTTCCAATTTAACAAACACGTCGTGTACTTACGATGCAACGCATAAAAGTGTATACATAAACGATGGTGGTCAGTTAAAAGGTGTTATAAATACTGATATCGGTGATAACACAGCCGTTTCGTTTTGGTTCATGTTAGATAATGATCATAATACGTATAATAACAAAACCATATTTTATATAGGTGATACCGTGGCGGCAAGTCAAGTAGAACAAATAATAGCATGTGAAGTTTATTATATAAATTCATCAGACCATGGTTTACGATTACATTTCCTTAACCAAAATGCAAATAAACTTGAATTTAAATACACATTTTCCGCTAAAAAGTGGTACCATATATATTTTCAAAGAGAAGGTATATTAAATATTAATAATCTTTAATGTGAGTTTTATAATCCATCTTATAATATATAGACTATTATAAGATGGCTTCACAGGATAGCAAAATAAATTCTACGAATGTTGGTTCATATGACTATTTCGGTAGTTCAGTTCGTTTATCCGGGAAAGGAAATGGATCGTATAACAGTAGTGTTGTAGAGTATAGAGCTATAGTGAGTGCACCAAATAACGAATATGTCGGAAATGTATACATATTTACAAACACAACTGAGGTGGGAGGAACATGGTCTCAAACAGCTCATATCCTATCGTCAAATGTAGTTGTAGGTGACCAATATGGATATGCAGTTGACATTGCAGGTGGATTTTACCCACATGTACATGTTGTATCTGCACCGTCAAAAGCAGATGGTCGTGGCGCCGTGTATATATTTAACAATAGTTATAATCAAACTCATGAAATATTAGGGCCAAGTGAATATGCATACTTTGGAGACTCTGTTAAATTTAATTTCCAAGCTAATAAATTAATTGTAGGTGCAACCGGAATTGGGAGTGCGTATATACTTGATTCGGGTAATGGCTATCAACTCGGAACCGCTTTACAACAAGGTGACCTTAGTGATTATTTCGGATTTTCGGTAGGTATAGCTGGTAATCAAGCATCGTCGAATTGGAGTATCATAGGAGCACCAGGTGCAAATAATGGTACTGGTGCAGCATATATATACAATGGAACAACTTTACATACAACTTTCCCACTTAACTTATCGGGAGCACTATATCCATCAGAATTAGTCGAAGGTGACTATTTCGGTAACTCAGTTGCTTTAGATGCAAGTGGTGATACCGCAGTTGTATGCGCATTTTTACAAAATTCACAAGGTGCGGCACATGTATTTGTACGTAACACGTCTACAAACGTTTGGTCTTACCAATCTAAAATTGTTCCAAAAGATATACAAGTAGGTGATAGTTTCGGGGATTCCGTATCCATCGATAGTGGTGGTGATACAATCGCTATAGGTGCATCTTCGAAATTATCGGGTGGTGCTATGTATATATTTATACGTTCTGGAACTACGTGGACTCAACGTGAAAAAATAGTTTCATCCAACTTAGCTACCGGTGATAAATTTGGTTATTCAGTTGGTATTTCTGTAAACGCCAGAAAGGCTATTGCAGGGGCGTACTCAGCTACATCTTCGAGTAATATATTTAGCGGTGGTTCTGCGTATGGGTATAGTTTACCTCAAAACTATTATAGTAACGTAAATAGAGTAATACACGAAACTGTACCCGAAGCAGAACCAGTTAGTACATTTGAAAAGTTTAATATATACGTAAACGGTCAGCCAGTTGAAAATACACCAACTACATGGTCTCAACTGTCCTCGAATAACGTAACAATGTCCGCACCTTCAACGAGTAATATATTTTTCGGGAATGTTGAATATACTAGTGGTTTAAGTACATTAGAACCCGGATCTAAATTACATATAGGTAACTTTACACTTCTAAATAGAAACGCTTACGATACGTGGGATACCACAGCTTTAGATTTTTATAACGAAGGACCCCCGAGTCAAATGTTAAGTGTTGGTGGTGAAGCGATCATCGAACATAAATTAGGTATAGGGACACAGACCCCAGATAAACCTCTCCATGTTTTAGGAGAGGTTCGTGTATCTGACCCTTTTCCAACAGGTACGGTTATAGATATTAGCTCAAAATCAAGTATACTCCGCGAAGTTTCTAAAATAAAACCGGTAAGTCAATTACCTTACGAAGTTGTAGGTACTTCGGTATCTATAACGAAAGATGGTAAAACGGCAATTATAGGTGCAACTAGAAACCCACCTGGTAACGAAACGTATGGTCATGTATATGTATTTGATTGGAAAGGAAATTCGTGGGAACAGAATGCTATTTTACAACCAAATAATGTAAAAAGTAATGATAATTTTGGAACATCATCTGCTATATCAAATGATGGTAAAACAGTTGTTGTAGGTGCATGGAGAGATAATACAGTGTATATATTTACACGCACAGGGGATACATGGTCTCAGAATTCTAAATTAACTACCACCTCATCTCCCGGAGATAGGTTCGGATATGCGGTCGATGTATCTGAAGATGGGTCTACAGTTGTTGTAGGTGCTCCAGATGCTGATTCGGTATATGTATATATGCGTGTAGGAGCTGTAGATTCATGGATTGAAGCTCATATATACCCCACTTACTCAAGCTCTTTCTGGACAAATGCATATAATAGTGGAGATGAGTTCGGGACTTCTGTATCTATGTCTGCGGATGGTAATGCCATTGTTGTAGGAGCGCCTAAAGCAAGAGTATATACATATTATGGCGGTGGCACGCCTGGAACAATCCAAAACAACGCAGGTGCTGCGTATATATTTAGACGTTCGGGTGGAGATACACATCCATCAACTCCAATGTCTAGCAATAATTCCGGTGGATTTATAGCATCTGCGAGTTCGTCAACACACACCCCGGGTTTTGATACTTGGAAAGCGTTTAATCATAATACAGGTAATGAAGGTTGGCATGGTACTGGTTATCAATATTCTACCGTTACTGGTTATTATACTGGTAATGTTTCTACGACATACGATGGAACGCGCACAGTCAATGGTGAATGGATACAGTTGCAGTTTCCAGCATCTATACCTATACAGGAAGTAAGAATACTTCCACGAAACTGGTCCGGGGGGCCAGCTAGATGCCCCGGTGATGGCATTATTTTAGGAAGTAACGATGGTTCAACGTGGACGAGTGTACATTCATTTTCTAGTGAAGTGTACACACAAGGAAATTATACCGATATTACATTCCCGGGATCACCATATTATTTATATTATAGGTTAGTTACTACGAGACTAGCAGGGGGTTCAGTTTGGAGCTCAGATGTAGTAAATATAGGTGAAATTCAATTTATTTCGGTAGGTGTTGGTACGAATTGGGCCCAACAAACATGGTTACCAGACATTTGGGGTTTAAAAGAAATCGACGGTGGAACTGGTTTTACGCGAACATTCCCGTGGACAAATGCATCACAACATACTATAAACACTGGTGCTCTATTTTCATATGGACACGCGGCTAATGATAAAGGTATGGCTCATACACAATTAACAACTACTGGAACGTACATGGGTGATCTCTTTGGGAACTCGGTAAATATATCTGATGATGGTAACACGATTATTGTAGGTGCACCTGGAAGATCGAGAACTTACGCGAAAACGAAAGAAGAATACATGCTTGAAGATAAATGGAGTAAAGGAAATGCATATATATTTCAATTTGCGGATGGTTCGTGGGTGGAACAGGCCAATATACAGGCATCAGATTGGGAAATTTTTGATTATTTCGGGTTTTCCACAGCAATATCTTCTGATGGAAATACTGTTATGATAGGAGCATTTAATGACGACCCAACTTTTGTAGATAGCCACGGTAATAAATCTATTATTCAAAATGGTGGTTCGGTATACATATACACGCGTACAGTTGATGGTGTTTGGTCCGAAAAACATAAAATAACCCCAGACGTTCCAGTCACTGATGGAGCATACGGAGCTTCATTGTGTCTTAGTTCAGATGGTAATACAGCTCTTATAACGGGGGCGAGTAGTGGTAGTGGAGCTAAACCCGCACCGGGGATACCTTGGGTCGGTTTTCAAGACACGGCTGGTGCACACCAAACACACCCAAGTTCTATGTATAACTCTGATGGGACATTGAATAACAATGGCATGTTCCTAACATGGAACGGTACAACTGCAGACGGGGTCTATATATATGATGTATATTCGATTGGCACACAATCGACGAACAACGATATGGTAAGATATAATCCAAATACCAAAACCTGGTTGTTGGGTAGAGACGTAACTAATGGGGGTGGAAGTGGTTCTTATTCTATATCAAATAACAATTCATCGTCAAATAAAGCTAACTTGCCAGACTGCAGTATCTATGACCCAGAATACGTATATCTATACAAAATAAACACCGCCAATGGTGATTATGTATGGGGGTGGTGGAAAAACCCATATAAATTTACTACAGAAGGTACAGTCTATTCTTATAATTTACCAGACGACTTCTCGAACCCGTATTATAACACGTTAAATGTACCAAGTAACTTATACGTTCGAGATACTATATATACAGCTGAAAATATAGGTGTTAAAACATCCGATCCAAAAAGACCTTTACACGTCGATGGAGATGTTCGAATAACAGATAATACAGAAAATGTAGATTTTTCTGTCGATAAAGGTTCAATTTATGAAGAAAGTATACTAACATTACCTAGAACAGGTGATGGAGATATAGCAACAGAAAATGATCATGTAGGAGAAAGAGTAAGAATATCTGGAGATGGATATACCGCTTTTGTATCATCACATACACACGGAGGAGGGTTTCAAGGTGGAAATTATCAACACCCTAAAGGTGGTAAAGTACAAGTATACGTAAGAAGTGGATATAAATGGACGCTCCAAGCTACATTACAACCAGACGATATAGGTTCCGGTGATGATTTTGGTATATCTTTTGGATCAACACCTGACGGTAATAAATTAGTTGTGTCTTCGTTCTATTATAACGCAACTATATCAGGGACAACGTATAATGAATCGGGTGGTATATGGGTGTATAAACGCGAAGGAACTACATGGTCTATAGAATCATTTTTTGTACCACAAGAAGTTCATGATGGGACGGGGGATACACAATGTGCTTACTCGATTAGTATATCCGATGATGGTTCTAGAATTGCTTCGGGTACTATTATATCGAATGGTGGTAGAGGTAGAGTATATGTATTCGAATTAGCAAATAATGGTACATGGTATCAACAAGCTACACTGAATGCAAGTGATGGACAAAGTAATAACTATTTAGGTATTGAAGTTTCAATATCTGGTGACGGTAATACAATTGCTTCAGGTGCATGGGCAGCTGATACGGGTCCAGGTTCTAATGCAAAAGGTGGTGCAGTATATATATTTGTACGCGGTGTAGACGTTTGGAGTAACAACGCATGGCAAGCTACATGGAATCAACAAACTAAAATCGTTCCATCTGATATCGAAGATAATATGATGTTTGGTAGTTCATGTATGTTATCTAGTGACGGAAATACACTCGCTATAGGTGCGAGAGATGCAAACTATCCGGGTGGTGGTATAAATACACTTTCAAGTATAGGTGCAGCTTATGTATTCATTCGTTCAGGATCTACATGGTCCCAACAAACTAAGTTATTTCCATTCGACCCCGTAGCAAGTTCTAATTTTGCTCCCACAAATGGAATATCTATAAGTTCAGATGGTAATAGAATTGCAGTAGGCAGAAACCAACCCGCGAATACAGATAATCCAGCTACATATATATTCGACAGGGAAGGTACTATATGGTCACAGTTTGCCAAACTAACCCCAAGTGATGGAAACGCTGGAGAATTTGGATACTGTGTTGCCTTATCCAGTATTGGTGATAGAGTTATAGTAGGGGATATAATTAAAATGGTAAATGGTAAGAGTAGAGCCGGTGCAGCATATATTTATAGTTTACCGGTAGCCGATAATACAACTTTAAATGTATCATCTTCCATGAGATCACGGGGTGGTCTTCTTGTAAATGATAATACCGGTATTGGGACACTCGAACCGGAGAAAAAACTACACGTTGTAGGTGATGTTCGTATATCAAATCAAAACAATAATTCCGTTGATCTTAGTATTCTTACTACGCAATATGAAGAAGAATTTACGAGTACAGTTAGTTTACAATCTTCAACACCAACATCGGGACCTATAAGAGCCGCTTTGGGTGTATCGTGTGCATTATCATATGATGGAGACGTAGCTGTAACTGGAGGTGATTCTGGTGAGATATACATATACGAGAAGAAAGGAGCTGAATGGAAATTACACCAAAAAGTAAGAACGTCTCGTACATCTGCGAATACATGGGGTAATAAACTTAATATATCTGGTGACGGTAAAACAATTGCCGCGTCGTACATCAACAATAATGGTGGATCGTACGTTTCTATAGTCGTTCGTCTTAAAGGTATATGGGAGGAGAAATTAATATTTGATAACCCCGGTCTTGTTCAAAATAATTGGTTTGGACATACTGTTGCTTTAGATGAAAAGGGTGATTGTCTTGTTGTTGGTGCCTATAATGATACAAGAACGAGCGGAGGAAGCCACACCGGAGTTGTATATGTGTATCATAAAATAGAAGGTTGTTCGTGGTATACCACTCCTACGACAATAACTGCTTATATGAATAGTAATGAAAATGATGCCAATTATGAATTTGGGTATAGTGTAGATATTAGTGGAGATGGCGATAAGATTTTAGTAGGGGCAACTAAAGCCAAACCTTCGACAGGTAGCGCTTCCAGCAAAACGTGTGGTTGTTTGTATGGATTTGATAGAAATACTTCAACAAATGCGATTACTTTTTATAGAAAATGGTTTATGAGACAGCCATCCGGTGACGATGGTGACTGGTTACTCAATAACGATGATGAATTTGGAAGAATTGTCCGTATTAGTGGTAACGGTGATGTAATCCTGGCTGGTGATAATTGGGATTTTTATGATCCATCTTGGGGGACGAGGACCAATTGCGGTCGCGCAGTAAAAGGACTTTGGACCTCTGCTGGTGATAATGGTCTCAATGGTATTGGTAATTCGGAATGGTTGATTGGGCGCACTAATAATATAAAAATGGGGACGGACATGATTTTTGTAAATTATAGTGGTCGAGTATGGGGGTGCTCCACTCTTCCAGAAGATCCTTCGAGCTCAGATGGCGTAACCGGTGGATCTTATCCAAATTGTGGTCTCGTATATGTCCTTGACAGTAATAGCTGGCACGCATCAGCTCCCGCCCACCCACAAGTGTCCGCAAATGCAATAGTACCAACCACGTATCAATCGAATATTTATTTCGGTACGTGTGTAGATATAAATAGAGAAGGTACTAAACTGTTAATAGGATCACCTTATGAAAATTCATGTGGTACTATTCATATATTTAATCTACCATTAGCTTCAAGTACAACTATACCTTCATTAAGTCTAAGCGGTCTATTAAATGTACCACACGGTATAGGTTATGATAAACAAAACCCAACTGGTCTTGCACCATTAACCGTAAATGCACGTGGGGGTAGTAGTGATAGTACAACCAACGGTGTAAATGTAGTTGGTTCAACTGACATTGTTAATGGTTATTACGCACCAGCTATACTTGGGGCGGAATCTTCGGTCGCAGATGCTTATCTTTCTTTAAAAAGAACGGGTGGTACTAGTGCTCAAAATTACAATATTGGATTTATGAGCAACGGCGCCCTCTCCGGTGGTTACGGCGGCGAGGCAGGTTCGTCCCAAAGTAATGATAGTGCTAACAATTTATATATAAAAAATCACTCAACTGGATTGGGTGTATTTTGGAATCCCGATCTTGATATGTATGTAGTAGGAAGGAGAAAAATACATTTTGGTCAGACTTTATCTTATGATACAGGTGATTACCAAACGGAGGGAAACTCAGGTTCAATTGGATACGGGTTACATTCGAATAATACTAGTAATGAAGCAGCAGCTCTTGATATTGTAGGTGCAGGATGTGAACAAGCGTTTAGTTACTGGGTGCGTCCCGACCCGACCCGTCGCATGGTAAGAATATGGGATAGACTTTTTATAGGGAATGGTACTTTATGTAGTGGTGGACTTGGTGATAGGGGAATTATAGAAGTTACGCAATCCGCTGGGAACCAAAATATAACATATAGGTATTTAAACGCGGGAAGTGACGGCCACGGTCCATACACAGCATCGGGAAGCAGCGCTGTAAATTACTCTATATGGTGTAATGGGAGAGTGAGATCTTCAGAATTTAATGCTTCTTCTGATGAACGTATAAAAAAGGATATTGTAGATGTTGTAGATGCATCTGCACTTGAAAAATTAAGACTTCTCAAACCAAAAACGTATAAATATAGAGATAAATTAGAAAGAAATGATAATACAGTATATGGATTCATTGCACAAGAAGTTGCTAATGTTATACCATATGCAGTTTCTACATCAATTGATGAGATTCCAAATATATTAACACACGCATCAGTTACACGGAACGATACGTTCTTTCCTCCAGATAGCAATGTATACTACATGCCGTCAAATGTTCACGTTTCCGAATCGAGTAACATATTCGATATTCGTCTAGATACGAGTGTTCCTGGTTTATCCTTATCAAACACGTGCACTATTAGTATTACAACAGATACGGATGTAAAGGATTCATTTAGTGTAGTTAAACAGGAAGGTGACGTGATAACTATAACGTCGGGTAAAGAAATCGAAACTACAAATGTATTTAGTAATGTATCTAATGCATTTGTATACGGAGAAGTTGTATCAGATTTCCATAATTTAAATAAAGACTCTGTATGGACAATATCTTGTGCGGCTTTACAAGAAATTGATAGACAATTACAAGCTGAAAAGACGAAGGTCGCGACGTTAGAAACACAAGTCGCCGATCTATTAGCGCGAGTTACCGCACTCGAAAATAACTAATTTACCATTATGGAAAAAATGTCAGAATGGTAGAAAGTTTACTTTACTTTCGTGGGAATGTATCCATGATTGCTAAGGTAATAACACCCGCAATAAAGAACAAAACAACATAATTACACTCGGTATCCTCTCCCCTAGTAGAAGGTTTACGCTTCTCCTGGATTGGGACTGATACTTCTCGTGAAGGTCTCGGTCTTTCAATAGGATCTTCGTCTAAAGGACAATACCCTATCATTTATACTATATTTTACAAATTAATTTCAACCGATTTTTTCTTTTTCCCTCGTTTACCCTTGGTCTGGGAAACTTTAACTTCCCGCACTTCACCATCACCACCTTCTTCAGTATCGCCTGTATTTGGTGCCTCGGCAATATCGGAAATATCATCATCGTCACCATCATCTACAGGTATTGTTTCCTGAGGCTCAATACTTGTTGTATTCATTGGCGGCGTTGGTGGCATCATAATATTACCCATAAGACTGGAAATATCTAAACCCGGACCTTGCATTTCTCGCCTTCCATTCGAATCTGTTTTTTCGTCTGTCTGCTGTGACTTTGGAACTGTGTTTTGAACCGCAGATACCATATTCTGAACGAGTCCTGGGTTTTGTTTAATCACATCATTCATGTTTGGCATAACGGATTTAAACATACTATTCGTCAAATGGAACATCATTGCAGACCCACCAAGCATCATAATAAGCTTAATTTCTGGTGCAACATGCATTTTCGATCGGTATTTCACATATAACTCCTCAAAAACTTCATCGTAATCGTCTACATTTTCCATAACATTCTCAGACCATCCATCGAGTTGAATTTCAAATGGGTTATACTTCTTATTCATAAATTCAAGACCTGTAGTACACGCAATAAGCATACGTCTAGAAAACTTTATCGATTTGTCTACATCTATACTATATGTAATTCGTTTTACTTCGCTTCTAAGTTCATCTATTGGAGAATAAGCATTTAAACGTTTATTTACAGTAAACCCCTTTTTTTCTAAACGTCCAAGTTTATTAACAAGATCCGCTTTTTCTTCATCGATTGTTTTAAAACCAGGTGATGGTTTTTCTTCCTCCTCTTCCATACCGTAACCACCGCCTCCATAATCCATTTCTGGTTCTGGTTCATCGTATTCACCGTAATCAACAGGTGCTTCTGGAGGAGGTGCAGTTGGGTGCGCCTGTTTATTTGGATTTGCAAAAGAGTCAATGTCTTCCTGGAACACTTGTGGTGCAGGTGGTGTAAATTGTGTCTTCATTCTTGAAATTTGTTTTTTTACAGGCTGAGGTCGAGGAACATCAATCTCAATTTCGTTCATCAGTGCTTGTTCACTGTCATCAAGTTTCATAACATTAGTATTTCTACGATCAATAATAATTTCACCGTCCATTACTCTTTATGTTGAAACTATTCTATTCTCTTTAACGCACTTTATAAAAAATATTGTTTCAATATAAATGAAACTTAACAACACCAACAAAAATACTATCCGTGCCATCGTCGTCGTCGTCGGCATATTATGTGTCCTCGCCATGTTGCGTACCAGTGGGTACCAGGGCAAAGATATCGAAATTGAAACCACTAATACGGGTTCGCTCTTCGACATCCCATCCACTGAAGAATGTTTGAAGACTGCCTATTATTCCGACAGTAAAGGCGGTGTATGCGATGGTCAAAAACTTGTAAGAGAACAAGCGGGATACAAGATGAAGTAAAATCTCCAGTATATATAAATGGCTTTAGTGACTACTCAATCCACTTTACCCGATTTCGAACATGAGTATCATACTGTTATAGTTGATACAGTTGATGATACTTCTAAACAAAAATTCATATCACACTTCCCAACACCACTCGAAAATATAGTCCAGGTTCAATTAACAGCGGCCCATATTAACGGTATAGGTGGAGCACATAAACTCATTCACCTCAAAATCGATGAATTAAGAACCATTTTTTCTCAAAGAGGAAAAACAGATCTCGATACATCCGATGATAATATGATCAACGGCGTTTTCGGAACCCTCGTAACAGACGGTACATCTAGACTCGTTTTTAAAAATGAATACCCAGTTATTCAGCAATATTATAACCCAATACGAAAACTCGATAGAATAACCGTAGATGTATTAAAAGAAACAGGAGCCGCGGCAACTACATCCGAAACCTGTTTAATATTTAGATTCGTTTGCAAAAAAAGAAATGCACCCCATTAATTATTTCAGGGCGTTACAACACTTATATTTTAAACCTTTTCTTATTATAAATGTCATCTGGTATTGTTCAACTTATTGCAATTGGTGCTCAAGACGAACACATTATGGGCGAACCAGAGATTTCGTTTTTTACATCAACGTTTAAACGGCATTCTAACTTTTCACAGTCCGTAGAAAAACAGACAATACAAGGATCTGTGAAAGGCAATTCCATGTCATCCATTAAATTTGATAGATCGGGTGACTTATTAGGGTATACGTACCTTACAATAGATGATAATACAAAATCATACGATATTCAGAGATGGGATACACTTATCGATAAAGTCGAACTTCTCATAGGTGGTCAAGTAATAGACACACAAGATGCAATATTCACTGAAAAGATAGCTATAGATACATTTGCAACGAATGTATCTAAGAGTGCTAATGGTACACACCCAGGTATAAGCGCACGCTCATACTTTTACCCTTTCAGATTCTTCTTTTGTGAAGGAGCACAATGTGCTTTACCTATAGTTGCGTTACAATACCATAACGTCGAATTACGTATACATTGGGGACCAGATGCAGGAAACTATAATTTTGAGTGTTATTCAAACTATTATTATCTCGATAATGAAGAACGTGGTAATCTTGTGTCTCGTAACCATAACTTAATAATCACACAAGTTCAAAAAAGTGTTCCTTCGCATGAACTCGTACAAGAACTTACATTTAACCACCCCATAAAATATCTCGCATCTTCGGATACAACAACAGAAGGGGCATTAACATCGACATCAAATAAAATCAAAATCGAAATAAATGGTTTAGATATAGGTAATTTCAAATGGGCAAAGCCGCACTTTATAGATGTTATGAACTATTACCATACAAACTTTGTTACATCACCCGATTTTTTCTTATATTGTTTTTGTTTATCGACGAGCTCACTCCAACCGACAGGAACGCTCAATTTTAGTCGTTTAGATTCCGCAAAGGTAATCAGTCAAAAAATGGTTATCACTGATCCTATATACGCCGTTAACTATAATATACTCAGAATAGAAAATGGAATGGCTGGTCTCATTTATGCAAATTAAAATACGTACTTATATTAAATATGGTTAAAAACATACCTACGATAGAGCGGTCTACCAAAATCCGGTTTGGTAAACACGCTAACGATAATCAGGCTGAAAACTCAATAGTTTTTAATGCATCTAATGAGGCCATATCTGCATCAACACCAGGTGCTGTATATATGACACCTTTGCGTCAGGCTTCTGTAGGAGGTGCAACTTTTGTAGGATATGATGCAACTACAAAAGAAGTTGTAGATACAAATGTATTGACATCACTCTTAGGTGGTATTTCGTTAGATGAAGCATCTAAACAGGGGAATGTAGTTACAAATACATCACCCCATTTTGCACATACAGTAACTGCGTTTACAACAAGATATGGTTCAAATGTTGGTATTGCAAATACAAGTCCTATACACGCTTTAGATGTCGGTGAAAATTTATCTATTACACGTCATGGTAATGTTTCAACGACTGGTAAAATAACAGCTGGACAATTTTATGGAGATGGTGGTGCACTTTCAAATATTGCAACTACTCTCAACGAGGTTATTTTGCTTGGTAATACAGCTTCATCAAAAACAGTCGAGTTTAATTATGCAAGTGGCCCATCTCTAATTACGGCAAATACTGTTGGTATTTCAAATGCCAATCCTATACACACGTTAGATGTTGGGTCGAATTTATATGCGGAAGATACCGCGGTAGATGTCTTAAATGTCACGGGTAATGTAAATGTATCCAATTATGTAAAAACAACCAACGTCGTTGCGTCAAATATAAGTTTAACTTCAATTACACAAGGTGATCTATTAGTGGGTCCATCGTCGGGAACTGTATTAGAAAAACTTGCGGCTTACACGGGACCATCATCTCTTTCAGGTCCAGCAGCTA
>CERK01071771.1_pt1 | contig 15995 bp, 9 predicted proteins | sample 530771 | NCBI WGS metagenome assembly CERK01 (sample SAMEA2620950, study PRJEB7988) | marine metagenome | biome: marine biome (ENVO:00000447); feature: deep chlorophyll maximum layer (ENVO:xxxxxxxx); material: "saline water (ENVO:00002010), including plankton (ENVO:xxxxxxxx)" | depth 30 m
CAGTAACTGTTGTGTTAGTTGTATTTATAGTAGTTGTAGTGCCGTTAACCGTAAGATTACCGGTAATTGTAGCATCACCTGTAATATCAGCATTACCCGCAACTGATAAACTTGTACCATTTAATAATTGTAAGCTATCACTTCTAAATCTACCAGTAATAACATTAGAACCAGCTTTCTTATGTGCAAATTCTATAATACCATCTTCAGATCCATCTGAAGCATCTAAAATTTTAGCTGTTATCTTAGCATATACTACTTCTTGATCTGCATCATTCTCACCCTTGAATTTTAATTGACCAAGATAATCTGCATCAGCTGGGCTTGAACTATTTCTTTTCAGCGTTATAACTGGTGCTGCTGTACTTGAATCTTCTGTAGTTGTAATTAATAAACTATCATCAGTTGTTGTATTAGCAATAGCTAGTGATCCTGAAGCTGTTCCTGAGAATGTTGGACTAGATAACGTCTTATTAGTTAGTGTCTGTGTACCTGTTAATGTAGCAACTGTTGAGTCAATAGCAAATGTAACAGCGTTTCCAGAACCCGATGTATCAATACCTGTACCACCAGTAAATGTTAATGCTTCACTATCTAAATCAATTGCTAATGAACCACCACTGTCAGCAGCAAAGTCTAAATCTTGTGCCGTAACTTGAGCATCCACATAAGCTTTAATAGATTGCTGTGTTGCTAGTTTAGTAGCAGAATCACTAGCCATATTATCTTCATCTAATATAGCTGAACCACTTACTCCAGTGTTTAGAACAGGTGAGGTTAATGTTTTATTCGTTAATGTTTGTGAATCTGTTAGTGTAGCAACTGTTGAGTCAATAGCTACTGTAAGAGTATTACTAGAACCTGATGTATCAATACCTGTTCCACCAGCAATATCTAATGTCTCACTATCTAAATCAATACTTAGTGCACCACCAGAATCACCTTGGAAGTCTAAGTCTTGAGCTGTTACCTGTGAATCTACATAAGCTTTAACAGATTGTTGTGAAGGAACATGCGTAGCTGAATCCGACGCCATATTATCTTCATCTTTAATTGCATTTGCAATTCTTGCATCTGCTCTTGCATTTGTATAGTATAAGTTAGATGAACCTTCAGAAAGGTCATCTGTATCGTTAGCATTTAGATCATAACCACTCGCACCCGTTGTTGCTGATATTGTTAATCTATTATTAGCATCATCATATGTTGCAGTTACGTTTGTACCACCAACAATCAATGCATTTACACGATCATCAACTCTTTCGTCTGTGAAGTATAAGTTATTTGAACCCTCAGTGATCTCATCAGTATTATCTTTAGCTGCAACTGATGAATCAACATAAGCCTTAATAGATTGTTGAGTAGCAAGATGCGTGGCACTATCTGATGCCATATTATCTTCATCTTTAACTGCCGTACCACTAACACCCGTATTTAACACAGGACTTGTGAGTGTTTTATTTGTTAATGTTTGTGAAGCTGTATTTAAAGTAATAGCACTCGTATTAGATAAATCAGTTGAAGCAATTGTAATATTAGCAGAACCATCAAAGCTTTGACCTGCAATTGTTCTTGCAGTTGCTAATGTAGTTGCTGTATCTGCATTACCAGTTACGTCACCTGTTACATCACCCGTCAAGTCACCAACAAATGCTGTTGATGTAATACTTGTAGCACCAGTAACTACACCTGCATCTATCTCAATAGTGCCATCTAATACAATTTGTTGTCCAGCCACAGGTCCAATATTTAAATCAGTACCACCAGTTGTTGAAATAGTATTACCATTAATGTTAATATTATCAACTTGTAACGCTGTAAGAGTGCCTACAGAAGTAATAGCAGTTTGTGCAGCACCTGTAACTGTAGCTGCTGTACCAGATGCGTTACCTGTTACATTACCAACAACATTACCTGTCAAATTACCCGTTACATTACCTTCAAGGTTAGCAACTAAAGTACCAGTTGCATAGCCTGTAGCACCTGTATTAACCGTAGTTGTTGGTTCTGCTTGTGAGTCTTTAAATAACTTCCATTTACCAGAATCATTTGCATCTCTAAATAAACCAGAGTATAAATCTTGTGAACCGCTTGTGTCGTATAAACCATAAAAACCAATATCAACAGCATCTGCTGAACTATTGTTTGTAGCCAATGATAACATTGGATCTGCAACATTAACTGTAGTCGATGAAACAGTTGTTTGTGTGCCTGCAACAGTTAAGTTACCAGCAATCGTAACATTATTAGGTAATCCAACCGTAAGGGTATTACCTGACATTGATGTTTCAATTTCGTTTGCTGTACCTGCAATTGTCAGTGTTTCAGAATCTAAATCAATAGCTCCTGTACCAGAGTCACCAGCTATATCTAAATCTTGAGCAGTAACTTGTGTATCAACGTATGCCTTAATAGATTGTTGAGTTGCTAGGTGAGTAGCAGAATCAGATGACATATCATCTTCGTCTTTAACCGCTGAACCACTTACACCTGTATTAAGTACTGGGCTCGTTAATGTAGCAGCTGTTAATGTTTTGTTTGTTAATGTATCTGTTGTTGCTCTACCTACCAATTGATCTGTTGCCGCAGGCATTGTCAATGTAGTAGAACCATTTGGTTTTAATGAAGCAATAACAGGAGTTGTAAGAGTCTTATTCGTTAATGTCTGTGAACCGGCAAGGGTAGCAACAGTAGAATCAATAGCAATCGAGATATCATTGTCTGATACTGTTGTATCAATACCTGTTCCACCAGTAAAGTTTAATGTATCAGTGGCAAGAGCTACCGTATCATCAGAACCACTGTCTGCGCCAACAGTTAATGCAGTTGTAATAGAAGCAGTACTCGCTGCTGTAACTAAACCTTTAGCATTTACTGTTAATACTGGAATTGCTGTTGTAGAACCAAATGAACCTACATTCGAGTTAACAGTAGCAAGTGTTAATGCGCCTGTATCAGCTAGAGTAGCATCTCCTGACATGACATTATCAATCCAAACTGAATTGCCAGTATCATAAAGTAATAGAGAACCATCTGCTGGAGATGTAAGAGTAACATCAGTCATTTCACCTAATGTATCGGCTGTATCTACTTGAGCATCTACATAAGCTTTAATTGATTGTTGCGATGCAAGCTTGGTAGCAGAATTACTAGCCATGTTATCTTCATCAAGGAATGCATCACCTGATATAGTACCTGTTAATGCAGGACTAGTTAAAGATTTATTTGTAAGAGTTTGTGAGTCAGCTAATGTTGCAACAGTAGAGTCAATAGCTACTGTAAGAGTATTACCTGAACCGACCGTATCAATACCTGTACCACCTGCGATATCAAGCGTCTCTGAATCTAAGTCAATGTTTAGTGCACCACCTGAGTCACCTTGAAAATCTAAATCTTGAGCTGTTACTTGAGCATCTACATAAGCCTTAATACTTTGCTGTGTAGCAAGCTGAGTAGCTGAATTAGTTGACATATCATCTTCATCTAATACAGCAGAACCACTTACTCCTGTATTTAATACCGCTGAAGTAATTGTAGGTGTTGTAAGAGTCTTGTTAGTAAATGTTTGTGTACCAGCTAATGTAGCAACTGTACCATCAATAGCAATTTGTACGTTATTACCAGAAATAGTTGTATCAATACCTGTAGAACCACCGATACCTAATGTTTCACTATCTAAATCAATAGAGGCTGGACCACCTGAGTCAGCAGTAAAATCTAAATCTTGAGCTGTTACTTGAGCATCCACATAAGCTTTGATTGATTGTTGTGTAGCTAAATGTGTTGCTGAATTCGATGCGAGGTTATCCTCGTCTAATACTGGAACTACAAAGTCAAGTGTATTATCTGAATCATCGTAGGTTACTGTAATAAAGGTTTCAGTATTACCTGTAACCGTTCCACCTATAAAGTCCGTGATAGATTCCTCAGATTGTGTGAATTGCCCTAATGAATTCCACGCTGTACTACCATCACCTATTTTAAGATAGGTATTAGTTTTGTCAAAACCTAATTCACCATCTGCTAGGGTAGGATTTTCACTCGACCAATTGGCCGCAGTGTCTCTTCTTAATTTAAAAATTGTTGCCATTTATTCTGCACTCCCGCCGTCATAAGAACCTTGTGTTACAAAAATTGCATCATTAGAATCTCCTCCATCCAATATAACATTTCCGTTAACATCACCCATGTCAAACGTTTGATCGGATTGATTATCGCCTGAAGCTAATGTAATAATAGCTCCTGATGCGTTTTTAGAGTATAGTTTGACGTCAGCGGTGTTTAACGCTAATTCGCCTTGTTGAAGATCCGAAGCTAAAGGTACTTTACCTGCAACCGCGGACTGTTTGATTTTTACTACAGTACCAGCCATATCTATGCTCTAATTGTTTAAGGCGATTATATAACCACCATGTACTTATTTATAATATAATGTAACTCAATTCAAATTAATTAGAACGTTCCACCATCAATAGTTCCCGTAGCTGTAGGAACACCTGACGAATTGAATCCCATAACCTGGTATTGAGTACCTGTTTCGAACTCAAGAGCTGTACCACCAGTGTTTGCAATAAGTACACCATTTGATGTGAATGCACTTAAACCTGTACCACCATGTGCTACTGCAACATCTGTACCTTGCCAAACACCTGTACCAATAGTACCAAGTGTTGTTATAGAGGTTTGTCCAATATAACCTGATGCAATAGTAATCGCATCAGCACTTACAGTAATTTTATCTGCCGTACCAACTGCATTAATTGTATTACCAGTTTTTGTTAAACCATTTCCAGCAGTAATTTGGCCAGCACCAGAGAATTGGTCAAATGTAATTGCAGTTGTGCCAAGAGTGATGGCACCATTCGTGCTTAATACATAACCATTATCACCGTTTGCTGTACCCTCTTCAGTAAATGTAAATGCACCTGCAGTTAATTCAGAAGCAGCATCAGCATCTGGTGTTCTTGTTAGTACCCAATTCGCTGAACCAGAACCAACAGTTGTGACTTTATAGAAACCATTTTGTGCTGCAGTTGACTGATCTTTAACAAGAACTCTATCATCTGCAACAAGTGTTACGCCATCAATTTGAATAGCAGCTTGTGAACCAGAGTTAGTTAGTGTGCCAGCCCCATTATTATATGTGGCACTTAAATTAGCAGTCGTTGCAACACGAACAGATTTTTTAACATCCAAACCATTTGCAACAGAATCAACATATGCTTTATTAGTAAGTGAATCTGAAGTAAATCCAGCACGGCCTTCATAACCTGAAGGAACTGTTACTGTACCCGTACCATTTGGTGTTAATTGTAAATTACCATTCGAATTAGTAGTTGATATTGTATTAGCATCTAATGTTATATTATCAACATCAATTGATGTTAATCCATTTAAATCAGTAATTGTACCACCAAGAGATGTATCATCAGAACCAATTGTAATACCATCATTTGCTAGTTTAGAGTTCGCAATTGAACCAGCAAGTTGCGCATTCGTAACACCACCAGCTTTAATCGTTACATCACCTGATGATACTGCAAATGAAGCAGTATTAAATGTTGCTACACCTTTATTTGAATCTGAAGCATCTTCAGCAGAGATTGTTATTGTATTGTCTGATACAACTGTATCAACACCTTCTCCACCAGTGAATGTAATTGTTTCACCTGTGCTTACTGAATCATTTGAACCTGAGTCAGCTGCAATACTTAATGTGCTTACAACCGTACCAAATGATAAGTTACCTGAACCGTCTGTTTTTAAGAATTGCCCAGCTGAACCATCAGCGGTTGGATGTGATAGTCCATCAATAATAACAGCACCAGATCCGTTTGGTGTGATTGTAATATCACCGTTTGTATTTGTTGATGTGATGGCATTACCATTTAATGTTAAGTTATCAACATTTAATACATCAATTTTTGAATTCGCATCTACAATTATTGCTGATGACGCTGTTAATGTACCAGCGGTGTGATCCATCATGTCAGTGTATAACTGACCACCGATAACTCTTGCTACTACATCTGAACCTGAAGTTTCACCAACAAATAATTTCTTCGAACTAAATGAATAGGCTTGTTCACCTACCGCTAATGCATCAGTTGCCGGACTCCCTGTCGATAAACTGTATTTGGTTATAATTACTGTGCCTGCCATATCCTATTCCCTTTTTTTAAAATGATCCACCGTTAATTTTTAATAAGCTACCAGTGTCTTCTACAGTAGATTTAACTTTAAACTTACCAGCTGCTGCATCATATTGTATCAAAGAACCATCGGTTCTTGCAGATATATCAACATCTGTTAGTGTCGCTAAACTCTGACCAGTTGTAAGTAATACTTTCTGAGCTTCGATTGTCCTCTGTTTCGAACTCTTTGCTTGCAAACTAGGTGTTGGTGTAATCTTACCTTGTAATGCCATTACTGTGTTACTCCTGGAGTCACTGTTACTTGTCCTTCTATAACCCGTGTTTTATACGAATTACTTGTTTTTGTTATCTCAACATCGTATACATATCTACCAGCTTTCATTGCTTGTGTCTGTGTATTACTTAATGCTATAGAAATTTTTCCTGCAGTTGCATCAGTTACAGTACATGAAAAAGCTACTGAGGTGCTAGACGAATATGTCTTTCTTATCTGTCCTGCAACCGTATAACCTGTCAAATTAGCTGTAGTACCATCAGTGTCATCTACCTGTACTTCCGCTATAAAATCTGTTCCTTGGTCAACTGTTAAATCTGAATATACTGCCATACTTCTACCTATTTATATTTTTATGATCCTGCACCGTACAACGTCTTCACAGTTGAACCGGCAGCATTAATTATTAATAATGATACTTCGTCTTTTAGTTTTGCTCTCGATACTGCATCGTTAGCCAAATCAGCTTCAGCAATAATAGATGAAGCAACCGTTGTTGCAATACTTACCGAACCTAGGTTTGTCATTGTAGCAGAACCTGTTACATCACCAGTTAGTGTGATTGTTGGATCATTCACATCAAAGTCAAGTGTATTATCACTTGCTTGATATGTAACATTAATACCAGACTCAGTATTTGAGCTAACCATACCGCCAACAGCAACACCAATAGTTGAATCTAATGTTACACCACCAACTGTAATCGCATCGGCTTCAAGTGTACCATTTACATCAACGTTACCCTCAATGTCTAAGCTATCGGCAGTTACTGCACCTGTTACATTAATACTATCTACAAAAGCATCTTTAAAGCGAACCCCTGTCGTACCTAAGTCAACATCACTATCTGTTACAGGTTGTAATACGCCATCTACTAATTTTACTTGGTCTGCACCACCAGCTCTAAAAATAATATTATTATCGGTAGCAAAATCTATATCGTTATCAGCATCTCTACCAATAACTAAAGCTGCATTTGTAAGAGATGTTATTGATGTTTGAGCAGCAGCTAAAACAAAATCTAATGTATTATCTGAATCGTCATAAGTTACTGCAATACCTGTTTCAGTATTCGAACCAACCATTGCTCCAACAGTATCTGATATTGTTTCAGCAATAGTAACACCATTTACAGTGATTGCATCAGCTTCTAATGTACCATCTACATCTACGTCAGCAGAAAAATCTACTTGAGGTGCTGTAATCTTAAGATTACCAGTACCAACATCTTTAATATAAGAATGTGAACCATCATGATAAATCTCGAGATCATTACCAGTACCTAGTTTAATTTTAGCATTATCAGCCCAATCTAAGTCACCGGTCATTTCAACACCACCAGATAGTGTTATACTACCTGCAACAATACCTTGGTGAGCTTTTAGAGCACCAACAATAGTAGTTGCACCAATATCACTATTGGTGACTTCGTCTAAATCACCTATCTTTGTACCAAGCTCGTTGGTCTTTGTTCTCCATTGTTCAAAGGTGTTTGCCGTTGTTACGTTAACTGTATTTGCCATATTATCTCTCTATTAATTGTTTAAGCATATCTTTAATTTCTGATACGTCTTGTTCTACTTTATTCAACCGCTCTGCATCAGCTTTTATTCGAGCTCGATTAGCAGAATATTCTTGTCCACCGCTTGCCATATTTATAACAGCACCTGATCTTGTATCTCTTACTAAACCTGCGTGGCCTTGAATAGGTACTTTCATTATACCCTCAATGCGATTATACGAAGATCTTGACACTTCGGTATAAAGCTTGTGCCTGTAGATCTCATTACAATCTTCACAGCAAATATAGTAAAGTTAGCAGCAGGAGTAATCTCCCATTGTGTCTCATCAAATGTAGTACCATCTGAGTATGCAACTTGGCCATTGTTTGTACTTGGTGTTGCCGCTACCCATGAACCATCATCAAATGTTCCAGCAGTGTTACCTACTTTATAATATAAATCAACAAACGTATTGCTTGGTCGATTTACATCTAAATATATCTTTAATGTGTCAGATGTCTCATTTAACTCAACAGTCTTTGTTACATACTTGGCTAAGTTAGATCCTTTGCTTGCATCTGTCTCTGCAACCGCAGTACTATTATCAATACGATTTGATACAGTAATGAGTGAAGCTCTTCCCATATCAAGCACTGGAGATAGGTAAGCATCGGTAGATGCAAATGAACCTGTAAGTTCTACAGTATGAGTTGTACCTGGCTTAATAACCTTTGGTGTTCCTGGAGTATAGTCTTGGTTTGCAACAATTGCAGATGCAGTTGAACCAATCGATGTACCATTACCCACAGCTGTATCTTTAATTGTCCATGTTTGTGTAGTAGTAGGCAATACAAGATTTTGTAATACCGACTTCATAGTATCCCATGCTAAACCTTGTGTTGCAGAACATGCCGAACCACCACCGTTACCAGCAGTAATTGCGTTAGCGTGATCAGCGGCCGCAACTGTAATTGTATAACTATCTCTTGCAATTGCAGTAATTGTATGTGCTTTATTTAACTCAGCCGCAGTATAACCATTCGTCGCAGCAAAACCTGCAAGAGTAACTGAATCACCAGCTGAATGACCATGGTCACGATGAGCTACGGTAATAATATTATCTTGCGAAGCAGTGTTTGCTACAGTAGTTAATGGATCTGTAACTAATGCTCTTGAAGGTAACTCAGAGTTTCTTAATACTGCCGAACGAGTTTGTGAAATATCAAAGTTTGCACGATGTAGTGTAAACATCAAGTCTTTGTTTTGATCTGCTGTCCATGTTGAAGCATTTTGTGATTTAAATAATACACCAGCGTATGGCTGTTGTGATATTCTATTACCATTTTGATCTTCATCACCAATCTGACCATAACGTACATTATACTTGTTCGAGTTAGATATAACAGTAATTGCATATTCAAAACCATCTTGTAGATATACAGGTGATTCAAATGTGAACGTTGTTGCAGTACCATCAATATTAACAGAACCTGGATTAACTGTTACATCAGCAAATGGTACAACTTTCTGAGTTGGGAATCCATTTACCATTTCACGTATTTGTACTTGTACAGGTATCGCAGCATCTTTTGTAGTAAAGTAAAGATCTACTTTAGTAGCAAATGCAGCTTTATCAAGTAATATTGATTGTGCTAATGGATCACCCCATGTAACTCTTTGTATAACTCTATCAGCACTTACTGACTCACTTGCTTCTCTTCTTACAAGCACTGGAGTACGTGTTGAAACAATAACATTCTCTCTTGTTTCAATTAATCCAGTAGCATTATACATTGCTGTAGCTGATGTTTCAGTTAACTCATCGTTATTTGCAGAGTTTGAAGTAAGTTTAAATTCTTTCTCACCTGTTTGGAAATTAAGTGAAGAGTTATTTGGTATAAGGAATGTACCCGATACCGCACCGTTTGCATCAGTTGTTAATGCTCCTGCACCACCTGGGTGAGCAGTTTGTGTATTAATACCAACTAAAGGTTCAAATGTATGGCTTCCCTCTTTAACATAGTCTGCAACAGAAACACCATCAAAGAATGCATATACTGTCATTCCAGGCTTCATACGAGTTGCTTCGAATGTAACTAATCTTGTTCTCATGAATGGAACAAAGTTAACCTCTACTATTCTATCACCAACACTAAACCTTGATGTTTGAACTTCAATAGATTGTGTAACACCGGTTCTTGTAGATGTTCCAGTTTCAATAAGTCTAGATGCATTATTACCATCTACCCAACGTCTTCCAGTCCAGTTAGTTGACCATTCACCCCATACAGTACCTACCTGAGGCTCAAGGTTTGACATCATCGCATCGAATTCATTGTCGTTATTGATTACAACCTCTGGTCTTCTATCAACATCTCTCCATTCATCAGTAGAAGGAGTAAGCTTAATAGAACCAGTCCAGTTAAATACATCATATGGATTAACATTAATTGTACCAGAATACTGGCCTTGTGTTATTAATGCAGAATGTGTATACGGTAATGTAACTAAGTCACCGGTCTTTGTAGTACTAGATGAAGAGTGATGTGCTAACGCAGCATTACCTTGTGCAAATCCAGGGCGTAGTTCGCGAGTGAGCATATCTATTGAAGCTCTATATTCAGCAGAATCTACTCTTGATACACGTGAGTTTGCAAATGAATCAACTAAGTAACCAGATTTCCATCTTGGATTATTATCTGTATCTAATATTTGCTTATTCTGTGCTTCAGATTCTAGGAATGAAAGAACAGAATAGTATTCTATTTGTCCAATACGCTTATCAATACGACCAATATCACGCATCGTATATCTACGGTTATCAATAAATTTAACAGTTACTTCATCTGCAGTTAATGTATATGCAGGAATATTAAGTGTATATAAATGCATTGCATCATTTGGAATGTCTGGCTCTTCAGCATAACGCGCTGGAACACCTGGAGCAATACCAAATACACCTTTAGAATTTAAGAATACTTTGTCAATCCTTGGTAAGTAGAACTGAATATCAGTTTCGAATTGAGTAAATCTTGAAGGAGCAACCGCTGTAATAGCACCTGTACCAGTAAAGTTACCACCAGCATTACTTACACGTGGTCTAAAGTCAACAGCAGATCTTAATTCTATTCCACTTTGCTTAGGAATATCTTCGTAATCAATTTGACCAGTATATGAATCAACTGTAAAGAAGTCACCAGCTGTATGTGAGAAGTACTTATATGTTACAGTAAGTGCTACCGCTGCAGTGTAATTAGATGTTGTTTTCTTCTTAATACGACCAAGATCATAGTAATCATCTCTTTGTCCGTTATCTAATTCAAAGTGAGTAGTAACATTAGCACCGCCAGAAGTTTCTGTAACAGATACTAAAGTATGAACATCCGCATGGCCAAGTGCTTGACCAGTACCAGTAAAGTCTGTACCTGCATTAAAGTTTACAGCAGTGTTTCCACTTAATGTTTTAGTTTTATGATTAGCAGTTCTTATAAATGGTGCAATCAATCTTACAGTATCACCATTAGCAGATGATGGTAAGTTAGCAATCGTAGCAGTTAAGCTATCACCTGATATAGTAATATCACCTGGAACAACTTCTTCACCACCAACCGTTGAATCAGTATCGTTAATTAGAATCCAGTTTGTATTTGTACCTTTTGTACCGAATACCTCATTAGCAACACTTGTTGTAAATGATACTGAACCACCAGATACTACACCGTTTGCAGCAATAATTCTGTTTGTTTCGAAGCGATAGTTAAAGTCAGGAGTACCACCACCAACTACACTATCACATGTTTTAATTCTGTCATATGGTAATTTAAATATTAAACTATCTGGGCCAAGGTTAAATACATTAACACTAGATGTTTGTGCAATTTGAGCAGCGAACGCTGCACCAGGAGTTGTACCATCTTTATCATCTAATTGAGTTGCACCTGTCATTGTACCAGTAAAGTCAAAGATATGTAATCTAAATCTTGATGCTGTACTTGCACCATTACCACTTACACGTTCGATTGAACGAACACGACATGTACCAACCTCTGTACCACCACTATTCTCAATAGAGACTCTACCGAATGTAGTAATATCAGGAACACCAACCATGTTATCAACTTCAATAAAGTTATTATGGCTAATCTCTGTAACTTTATCTGTTACCTTTTCTGTTGTTCTTGCTTTATCGAAGTGTACATTTGTTGTAGCTAATGTCTCTATCTCATAACCTCTTACATAAGCTTTCGAAGGCTCAACACCAAGAGTTAATTTAGTAGTATCAGATGCATGGTCTTTTACAAGTGCTTTAAATGGATTAACGTAGTAGTTACCTGATTCATCAAATGTTCTACGTGCTAACTCATCAGCTAAAGCATTATAATCTGCAGTTGCAGCATTCTTTGTAATGTAACCATCTTCTAATCGAGCAATCAGAACAAAGTTACCACTTGTTGCATTGACTGCTTGAGAAGATAATGCTGCTGTAATAGAATAACGATGTGCACCTGGAGCTGATTCGTTAGGTGTACCTGTAGCATTATCATTAAGAGATGAATCAGTACCTGAACTAACAAGAGCTTCTGTAACGAGTAATCCAATATCAAATGAAACGTTTGTTGAATATTTAGATAATATAATTGTGCTTGCTTTAACTGTTACAAAGTGTTTCTTAATGTAATAGATACCATCTTCGATAGCTACAATTGAACCAAAGCCCGTAGCACCAGAAGCTTTTACTTCAGCTGACTTACTGCCACTTGCTGTGATTGTTGCATTATCAGCAAACGTAGTACCAGATATATATTTAACAAATATAGTAATAGGATCTGATCCGGCCGCTAATACAGCATGAACAACCTTCGCTACATTAGTACCATCAGTAAATTCAGTACCAACTAATTCATCAACAGTATCACATGCTGAGTTAACAGAATCTAGTTTAACATAGTCAATTTTATTATGTAGATGTACTGCACCAGGAACAACAACTGAACCATCTTTAAATACATGAGTACCATGTGATGATATTTGATGTTGTAACTGTGTTTGTAGCTGAGTTAATTCTCGTGCTTGTACCGCCTTACCTGGACGAAATAGTATCCTTTGATATTGTTCCTTCGGGCTAAGTGTATTGCCCGATGCGACCGATTCAAAGTCGTCATAATATGGTTCTACGTTAAATGAAATTGCCATGTTTCTATCCTATTTAAAATGCGATTACTAATCTTATTGTTTCTACTTGTCCTGAGGCTCTAGTTGTTGCTGTTCTATTCTCTACAAACATTACATCACCTTGATGATGATTAATGAGAGGTGCACCTACCGCTGAGATTTGATTACCAGCACCTGATGAACCAGTTGCACGAGTCAAATGTGAAGTAGTAAATGTACCGAACCCAGTAGATTCGTTTTGTATATAATGTAATACGCCGCTTGTGTTATTGTATTCTACAACGATACCTTTAGCACCAACCGTACCACCGGTGTGACCTTCAAATGCGAAGTCAGCAACATATGTAGATGCTAATCCAGTAGGGATTGTAACACTCTTACATGTATTGTATGCACTTGCTTCTGCAACTTGAGCGATTGTACCTGTGCTTGAACCAGTTATTGTTGTAGCGATTGCTTTAAATACTTCACCAACAACTGGATTACCACTAGTAGAACCTGCGGTTGCCCAATTAGCATCAGTAGTATTTCCTATTGTTAAGATCTTATAAAAGTTACCAACAACCATTGAGCCAGTAGCTGAGACTACCGCACTCTCATTTGCTTTCTCAATAGGGTTTTTAACAACTGCTATTTGTCTAAAGTCGTTTGAATCAGGAATTGCACCTGACTCATCGCCAGTAAATACTGTGTTAATCGTAACGTAATGTGCTCTCAAATCATTTGTAGGATCTGCTCCGAATCCACCAACTGGTCCAATCACTGGTCTTATTGCACCGTTTGAACCTGAACCACCTGTTACAGTAACAGTAGCGTGAGTATAACCTGATCCAACGTTTGTCATTGTAATACCTGTGATAGCACCACCAGATACTGTAGCCGTAGCCGTAGCACTTGATCCGTTACCTGAGATCGTTATTGTAGGTGCTGAAGTATATCCAGTTCCTGCATTTGTGATCTTCATATTATAGATTGCACCATCAACGGCATTACCTTGTACTGCCCATTGATTAGTTAGTGCAGAGTCTGCGCCACCAGCCGGTGCTTCTTTAATATGTCTTACTGGTATAAATGACGTTGTTAAAAATTTAGTTACATCAGCCGTTGGGACTGTATACATATATTTCCATATGTAACCGTCTGATCCACTGTGATTAATAACACCAGATGTTTGAACACCTGTATCGTCTGGGTTAGTAGTAGAAGCTCCGCTTCCTGCCTTTAAGCACATGTATACATTGTTATTTGCTGAAATAACAAAATATGCTTTGCTTTCTATATTTGTATCTTGATCGTCATATTCTACATATGTTGTGCCAGAAACCCATAGTCTCCTTGTTGCACTATGAACAATGTCTGTACTTGCAATCTTCTTCATGGCAAACATGTTTTCCCATAAAGTATGCGATGTATAGTCATTTTCATATGGGGTTGTTGGGACAGAATCATCTGTCCATGCGTTTGGCCGTCCCAAGGCCATGTAGAATTGATTATCACTAAGACTATTTACGAACTTATTTGTTGTATCCAGTCTAAATTTACTTGTGATTATTGCTGCCATGTCTATTCCTTTGTTTTATGAAATAACGAGTGAACTAGCTCCACCCATTCCGAATTGTGTACTTATATTGTTATTTATAACGTCTTGCATTGTCCAATGAGCTAAATCTGAGTTTGGACCTAAATAGTCAAACTTTTTATTATCCCAATGGTTTTGCATACCTATCTTAGTTAACTCTGAACTTCCGTTATCAAAGTGGGTATACGATTTCTCTAATGTGTGCGAGTTGAAACTTGCTGGTCCAACTTGGAATGCACCTATATTAAAATTAATTTCACCAGCTGTTTCTAGCCAACCATATTGTGCTTGGTCATTTGTAGATGTAAGAAGCTTCACTAAGATAGCAATCTCACCAAAGAACTTAAATCCTGCTGGGTGAACTAATCTTGTAAATGCATTCTTCCAATCAGCTACATTCTTACCAGTTCTTAATACATATGAGAACTGCTGATAATAATAAGAGTCTTGTAAAAACTTTTTATCTGATAAGAATCCATCAGCATTTGTAAACAAACCCTTTGGATATGTTCTTACAACATCGCCGTTTGATAATGCACTTGTAAATGTTAACCTATATTTTGTAGTAGTATCTGAATATACTTCTTCAGTATAATCTGTACCTGGTGTCTGATATGAGTTATTAACAAATACAACATGGTCATCTAAAAATATAGGATTATTATCATCATTGTTTCCACTTACTACAGTAGGTGTACCAGATATTGTAATTGTATTTGCTGGTGTAAATGCAGTTCTATCGGCTTGAATTTGTGCTGCTTGATCTGTCCAGTTTCCATCAGATGGATTAAGTATATCTACAAATGGAAAATATGTTTCTACTTCATCATCATAGATCATTCTAAAGAATGATGTAATTGATTCAGGTGTACCACGTGACTTATAGAATTCAACAAGCCTCTTATAAAATGCTCTTGGATCTGTAGCAAAATCTCTTGGTACTGCAATACCAATTTCATTCTGCAACTCAGTAAGTAGATTATCTTCTACATGATCGATATCTCTTTGTATATCTAATGAGTTAAGATAGAACCCAGATTTATTTTGACGCTCTAAATATAGTGCATATGTTTTAAGAAAGTTAACTAGATCAGGATACGACGACTCGACGTGATCAGGTACTAACTCATCTATATATGACGATATATTATATTTTCCAAGACCGTGTGCCATTAGTTAGCTACCGTTGTGTAATCAATACCAGCAGTTGTACCGCCAGTTGCCATTGTATCTACTTCACCTGAAATGATAGCAGTTGATGTATTTATCGTTAATAATTCATTCCTTGTTGGTGATACGTCATTAGATGCCGG
>CERK01015084.1_pt1 | contig 15124 bp, 18 predicted proteins | sample 530771 | NCBI WGS metagenome assembly CERK01 (sample SAMEA2620950, study PRJEB7988) | marine metagenome | biome: marine biome (ENVO:00000447); feature: deep chlorophyll maximum layer (ENVO:xxxxxxxx); material: "saline water (ENVO:00002010), including plankton (ENVO:xxxxxxxx)" | depth 30 m
AATAGTACATTTCTATAAAATATAATAATTTATAAAATGTTTTTTTAAAAATTAAAAAAAAATAGAAATGTACTATTTTTATTGAAATATTAAAAAAGGACCTTTTTTTATTAATTTCACGATAAAACATAATAGTTGTTTATTATTGTCAATGCTGTTATTTTTTTTATCAAAAAATAAGTTAAAAAAACTTTATTTTTTTTATAAAAAAATTCCATATTAAAAATAAAAAATGAGCGAGCATAAAAAAACTCATTTTCTCATATTATAATTCTTATTTAAAAATAAAAAATACTATTAAAATAGTAATGACTCAAAATGACTCGTTTTTAATACATAAATGCAAGTATTGTAATTATCAAACAAATAGAATTTTTAATATAAAAAGACATCATAATACTAAACATATTGGAATAAAAAATATAAATAAAGATGAATATTATATGTGTGAAAAAGTACACTCTTTGCGTGAAAAAGTACACTCTTCGCGTGAAAAAGTACACTCTTCTTGTGAAAAGGTACACTCTAAATTTATTTGTAATAAATGTAATAAAAAGTATAAAAGTAATAGATATTTAATTGAACATGAAAAAAATTGTAAAGGTATTGATGAATTAACTTGCCCTAGATGTATGATGAATTTTTCAACGAAACAGAGTAAATATAATCATATTAAAAGAAATAATTGTAAACATAAAAGTATTATACACGCTAGAAAACCTAATCAACAAAATATAGAAAATATACAATATGTTGAACAATTAACAAATAATATAGAAAATCAAAATAATATTACAAATAATAATATTTATATAAATAATTATGGTAATGAAAGATTGGATTATCTTAATTATGAAAAAATGTTAGAAATTTTTAAAAAGACTTATAATATACCTAGTTTATTAACAAAAGAAATATATTTTAATAATAATTTTCCTGAAAATAATAATATTAAATTTATTGATAATAAAAACTGTTTAATAAAAAAAAATAACGGATTCGCATATAAAAACTTAAATCATCTTGTTAAAGAATTAATAAATAAAAAAGGGGAATTAATGCAAAAATTTGCTATAGAAAATAAGGATGAAATATGTTTAAAAATGGGGATTGAATTATATGAACAAATAATTGATAGTTTAATCGAATTATTACTATTAGAGACAGATAATTATAAAAAACAAGTAGAAATTATTAGAGATTTAATAAAAAATACTAAAAAAGTACATATATATGAAATATAATAATTTATAAAATGTTTTTTAAAAAATTAAAAAATATATAGATATGTACTTTTTTTATTCTGTAAATTCATAACTATCAATCTTTTTCTCAATTCTTTCTAATCTTTCAACAATATTTAAGAGTAAATCATAATATTTTTCACCACCAGCTTTTTTAATTTGATTTATTTCTATTTTTTTATTAAGCATTCTTATATTATAATCTTCTTTTGTTTCATTTTCTAATATTTTTTTAGCAATTTTGGATTTTTCTTCTTTAGCAATTCGTGCTTTAATTATTCTTTCTAAATATTCTACATCATCAAATTTATATTTTTCAGCCAATTCTTTAATATTTTCCTTATTATATTCTGGAAATATTATTTTATCAATAATTCTTGCTCTAATACTACCAATAGTTCTTTTAAATTCTTTTGCAATTTCTTGATAAGATTTATCTTCATTAAATAGTTTAATTAATAATTCATCATCATTTGTTTCCCATTTTTTCCCAGCATTATAAGTTTCGGGATTTAATCTTAATTCTTGCAAATTTTTATACATTTTATAAAAATAAAATTATAATTTTAAGTAAATTTTTTATAATTTATAAATAAAAAAATAATAGAAATGTACTATTTTTATTCTGTTAATTCATAACCATCTATTTTTATTTATCTAATACGGCGTTTTATTAAATTTGGACCATTTAATTTAAGTTCTTCTACAGTACCTACCCCTAATAAACCCATTGCTCTGTCAAGTTCAACTTTCAAAATATTTAACGCTTTTATGACTCCTTCTGTTCCACCTGCTGCAAGACCATATAAATATGGTTTACCTACTCCAACTGAATCTGCACCAAGAGCAAGAGCCTTTGCTATATCAGTACCTCTTTGTACTCCACCATCCATTATAATTTCAACTTTCGGGCCAACTTCTTTTCTAATAGAAGGCAATACATCAATTGTTGCGGGAGATGTTTCTAATTGTCTAGCACCATGATTAGAAACCCATATTGTTGAAAATCCTACAGATAATGCTTTTTTTGCATCATCAGGACGCACAACTCCTTTTAATGCAGCAGGTCCATTCCATTCTTTCATTAACCATTCTGCATCTTCCCAATTAAATTCTGGACTAATTTGTGAATTTACAAAAGCAGCTAAAGAATCAGCGGGAACATCTTTATCTATACATGCATATGTGTATGGTTCATTTGATACAAAATCCCAAGTCCATGCAGGCGATTTTATTGCTTCATATATTTGTGTTGCACTATAATTCGGAGGAATTGTAAATCCATTTCTAATATCCCTTTCCCGATTTCCATACCATGTAAAATCTGCTGTTAGAGCTAAAGCATTAAAACCATCTGCTTTAGCTTTTCTAATAACATCTTGTAATAATCCTTTGTCTTTCCATACATAAAGTTGAAATACTTTTGGCCCATTGTGTATTTTTCCTATATCAGTAATACTTGTTGTTGCAAGTGATGAAAGAGCATACATTGTTCCATGAAATTCAGCAGCCTTTGCGGCAGCAGTTTCACCTTCCGTATGAAACATACGATTTCCAGCAGTTGGACAACCAAAAAAGGGAAGATTAACTTTTTCCCCAAAAATTTTAGTACTTAAATCCAAAGGTGGTTTGAGACCTGATAAACATTTATAATGCATTTCCAAGTCACTATATGCATCTTTTGCGCGTTTTAAAATTATTTCATCATCTGCACCAGAGTCTAGATAATCAAAAACCATTTTATGAGATCTTTTTTTAGCACATATACGAAGGTCAGCTATATTTACCGCTTTTTCTAAGCGATTTTTAGAAAAGGTATTAACTAATGGATTAATAATTGGACGAAAATGTTTAAATATATGATGCATCCCCAAATCATGTGGGGACGGAATTTTTTTTTTTACAATGGGTTTTGGTAAAACTTTTGAAGATGTTTTAAAATCACGAGTAAAAGTTGTTACTGTTTTAGATAGTGAATTGAAAATACTGTTTGAAAAAGTGTTAAATGATTTATTATAACGTTCTAGCATATTTTATAATATTTGCTATTTTTTATATAAATATATACATTAAATTTAATATTAGATTGATAATAAAAAAAATGATATAACATGTTTACTTTAAAAACAATTAATTATGTTAAATATTAAACAAATTATTGAAATAATTATACTATTATGTATTTTATATTCTAATAATTATATATTAATAGATATATTTAACATATATATTGAAAGAATTAATATAAATGATATAAAATATTTAATAGATGATAATAATATTGAATTAAAAAAAGAAATTAATAATACATATGTTTAAATATTAAAATAATCATTGATAAATATACATATATTATTTTTATAATTATTTAAAGATTTATATATCTATTTAAATATATGATTAAATTAACATATTTTAATATTGAAGGATTAGCGGAAAAAATTCGTTTAGCATTAAAAATTGGCAAATGTGATCATGAAGATATTCGCATTAATTTCAATGAATGGAATGATATTAAAAAAAATACACCATGTGGTCAATTACCAATGATGAATATTGATGGCATTGAAGAACCAATAGCTCAATCCGGTGCAATATTGAGATATGTTGGTAAAAAAACAAATTTATATCCACATGATGATTTAGAAGCATTGTATATAGATGAATTAGTTAGTCTTCAAGAAGACATTTCATCAAAAATAGGAGTTTCTATTTATATAGGTATGAAACCAGAAACATATGGGTATCCAAGTGATTTATCCGATGATGATAAAAAATTAATCCAAAAATCACTTAGAAAAAATTTAGCAAATGAAGATGGTGATTTACATAAATTTCTTAATATAGTTAATAACAAATTAAGTAAAGGGAAATTTTTTACAGGAGATTCTCCAACAATTGCAGATTGTGCATTTTTACCATTATTTCGTCAATTAAGAAGTGGTAGATTAGATTATTTACCTATAGATATTTTAAATAAATATGAAAATATTTGTCGTTTCGAAGATAGTATGATGAATATTCCAGAAGTAAAATTACATTATTCATAATTTTTGTATTTTAAATATCATATAATATATCCATTTGATTATTTTTACAAATTTTTACAATATAAGATAAACATGTTAATGTTATAGCATAAAGTAAAATTATAAAATAATGTAAATTATCCATTATAATATTTATTATGTTATATATGTCATTTTTTATTATGTAACATTATCACTAAACACAATTGAGAGAAAGAAAAATAGAATAATAAAAATATTTTATTATTATAAATGAAAAACAAATTAAAAAAAAAGGGAGGAACATCTATATGTTATGACTCAGATATAAAGACACGACCTGACTCAGATATGTACTCATTTGATACAGAGTTTTTTATGTTTTTTCTGTATAGTTATAGTAACTTTGCTTCTGCGCAAGCACACAATCAACTATTTTATATTACTAATTTAAATGTGATTATGTCATCATGCGATAGTTTATTATTAAACTTTATATCCACTTGTTGTGATAATCTTGCTCTAAAAGATAATATTCCGGCGTTAAAAAATAAATTAGATCCAGCTATGGTACATAAACTAAACAACTTAAGAAATGCTATAGAAAGTGATCAAACACATGATTTTTGGGTAGGAACCAGATGTATACCTCAAATACAGAATTGTCATAAAAGATATACAGTTTATCACCAGCAACTGGAATCACATTTTAAAGAGCAAAATGATAATAATAGATATTCTAATATAAATTCTTTATCAAATGAATCATTTGATTATATAATCATAGATACAAAACCACATGGCATTTCATATAGTTTAATTAATGGTAAAAAAAAAATAAACATGCTTACTAATGTTATAGATTCTGCTGGTTGTTCTTTTGATAATGGAGAGCATCATTATTCTTTGGTTAGACCTGATTTAGAATTATTTATATTAAATTTGGGATTAGGATTTTATCAAAGTTATTTTAAATATCTAAGGTCCGATGAGTATCATTATCATATATATTTAACAATAAGTTTGCAAACAAATAAAAAAACATTTATGCAATCTAAAAAATACTATATACATATAACTATTGTGTTATTCGACGGATCATCCGTTGATATACTTTATAATCCTCCTTATGAAGCAAGTGGTGGTGGTAGTACTAATGGTGAATTTAGTGTACCAAAAATTTGTAAAATGTTATCTACAGAATATAATAACTATAAATTTCTCACATTTTTAAATAATGTATTAACTCCTTTATTTGCAAAACAATTATTTAATACACTTAATCCAGACAAAAAAAAAATAATGAAGGCAAATATTACTTCATCTATTTGTCTATTAATGAAAGGTTTTGGTGATTTTGGACAAATGTTTACAACTTGTTTCTTATATAATATGCAAGATAAATATACTTGTCCTAATGGTAATAAAGAAGAAAATAAGTTAAATGCAAATTGTATGTTAACAACATGTGATACATTTTTATTTAGAATTGCAGATATATTTGATTGCCCTATTGTACTTGGTACAACAAATCGTGAATATTATTTAATCGATACTTCTCGTAAATATTCAGGTAAAAAGTTTGTTGACGCTAATAATCGTGAAAATAAACTTAAAATTTATCCTTTTGATTCAACACTTTACGGAAATAATTTTTTTGATTCACTTAATAGATACTTAAAAAATAATGCTTTAAAAACACATATAATGAGAGTAATTACTGAAAAAAAAATGATGGGATTGTCACTAGAAGTTAAAAAAGAACAATCAGTATCTGCTATGGAATTATTTAAACTTAATAAATCAAAATGTAAACCAACTTTATTATTAAATTTAAACAGTATACTAGAATTTAGTAAATCGTATATTAATAATTCTATTTTTAATCAGTATTATTTATTGTTTATAAATAATAATTTTATTTTATGCAATTATGAAAATTTAAATGAAGATGGAACTCCTAAACATATTCATGTATTAAAATACAACAATTATTTTGGTGATGGAATAAATCTCGATAGTGAATATCCTATAAAAAAAGATGATCCTGTAAAGTTTTCTGTGATGAGACAAAATGCTACAAAGAATAATCAGTATATCATTTATTTAAATGCGTTAAGTGAATATACATATATTGTGAGTAATTTTAAAATTAAATCATCTCCAGATGATTATACTCTATTTCAATTAATACAAGATGGTATTTTTGCAATAGAATTTAAAGATACATATAACAATTTTAGTGATGCTCATAAAACTTTAAATTTTTTAACCGAAAATATGCCAAAATATATAGAAGATATTAAAAAAATATCTGTTAAGAGAGACCAGAATGAACTTTATTTCATATGTAAAAAAACCACACAAAATATCATGAATAGCAGGGATACTATCAATCCATATCAATTAAATGCATTATTAAACCAATACAAAATAATTGATGATAGTCGTAATATAGTTAATATTCATATTAAAAATATTGACTCTTTAATATTACATATCAAATACTTGGAAGATGTAAAAAAAAGTATTAATTCATTAGGAGATGATGATTGCAACAGTTTTATTTATAATATAAATGCTTTATTAACAAAAATGGTAAATCTTTTGGATGAATTTGCAAAAGAGTTATTACCTATACTCATTGAAAAAATAAATGTTATTAGTACTCGATTATTACCATTTCTCCGTGACACAGAGACGATTCGTTCTAGAACCGTTAAGACGAGAGACGATCGGATAAGGGCGGTTCGTTTGAAAGACACTTGGATGAAAAAGGAAACAATTATTAATAATTGTAATGCATTAGAAATTCATCATCTAGAATTAGCTAAATTATGTTCTATACAAGATGTAAGCAGAACATGTAAACACTCATTTAATGAATATATTGAAAATATTATAAATGTTATAAGAAATATATATAATTTATACGATAATATTGAAAAATTACATATTGGCTTACGAAATATAAAAAAGAAAATAGATGATGTAATTAGCCATAAAATTATTGCTACAGAAAAATGGAATCAAATGGTGTCATTTTTGCGCAGTGCGGCTCATTTTAAACAAATTTTAAAAAGAATTAGAGCTAAAAATTTAGTTCCAGAAGTAGGCGATCCAGTAATCGGCGATCCACAAATCGGTACTGATGCAGATATTGAAAAAGTTACAAGTGCTGTAACTGCAGATATTGATAATATACGTAATGAAGTAAAAAAAGTTATAAGCGATATAGAAGAATATGAAGATGATACATATTACAATGATGGTTGTTATGATGATTGTCATGAGAATATATGCAGACAACCCGATGATGACGCACCAGCAGCGAAGCGGATCCGTACTGATGACAACGGGAAAGAAGAAGTTTCGGTAATACCTGAATCAGATTTTGAAAGAGAAGGAGAAAAAGATGATATGGATAACGATGGCGCAGAAGGTAGTCGTAAGCGAAAGCGTGGTGGTGGTTCAACAAAAGTTTTACTTTATTTAGCTAAAATAGAAAAACTTAGAGAATTAAATAAAAAGTTAAGAAAAAATAAAACTAAAAACAAAAATAAAATTGAAAAAAATAATAAAGAAATTGATGAATTAAAAATTAAGATTAAAAAAGAAAAAGAAAAAGAAAAAATTAAAAAGGAAAAGCAGAAAGAAAAGGAAAAAATTAAAAAGGAAAAGCAGAAAGAAAAGGAAAAAATTAAAAAGGAAAAGCAGAAAGAAAAGGAAAAAATTAAAAAGGAAAAGCAGAAAGAAACAGTTAAAAAACAAACTAAACAACAAGTTAAAACAGAAACCAAACAAAAAGAAAAAGTTAAAAAAGAAACTAAACAAAAACAACAAGTTAAAAAACAAAAAGATGAAAAAACTAAGAAAAAATAAATTTAATATAATAAAATTCAAAAAATAAAGCAAAATTACAAAGATGATTTCATTTAAAAAAGTACATATCTATGATTATTTAATTTTTTTTTAAACTTTTTATAATTTTTAAAATTTTTATTGATATGTACTTTTTTATTATATTATCATCAGTTCTATTATTACAATTATTCAGCAATTTTTATTTTTTATTATTGTAGCATATTTCAAATTTGATAAAGTTACTGATTTTGTTGGTGCAACAAATTTTTTTGTTATTAGTATTATCACTTTATCATTGGGTGCTTCTTTTAATACAAGACAATTATTAATTTCATTTGGATGTTTGTTTATGGAATATTCGTTTAACCGGATATCTTTTAATGCGTATTCTCAAAATTAAAAAAGATAAAAGATTTGATAATTTAAACCGCGGATTTACATTACAATTTGCTTCATTTTGGGTTATTCAAGCATTATGGGTAATGATAGTCTCTTCTCCAATTATACTAGTTAATTCGGAATGTTGTATAAATTTAGAATTAAATAGTCAAGATGCGATTGGAATATCATTTTGGTTAATAGGTTTTATAATTGAAAGCGTATCTTCTAATTATCAAAAATTTAATTTTAAAAATAATGAAAATAATTTAAATAAATTTTGTAATGTAGGTTTATGGAGTATATCAAGACATCCTAATTATTTTGGCGAAATAATATTATGGTGGGGAATTTTTATTTCATCATGTAGAATATTCTCCCCAATTATATATATATCTATATTAAGTCCATTAACAATTACTATATTATTGTTATTTGTATCAGGTGTTAATCTTTAAGAAAATTCAAGTGATAATAAATATGGAAACTTAGTTGAGTATATAGAATATAAAAAAAATGTTAGTGTTTTAATTCCATTTCCACCGTCAATATATTCTAAATTACCATTAATTATTAAAAAAACAGTATTTTTAGATTTTCCAATATATAATAAATTAATTATTCAATAATAATTTTAAAAAATACAGATATTTAGTAAGAAATAATATTATATTATATAAAAAAATGATTATAATTAAATTTATAATAATATATTGATATAAATTATTTGTAATGGAAGATGCAAATAAAAAAGATATTTCATTAGATATAGATTTTAAAAATATTGATGCTTTTGAGTATTTATCATCAATTGAAAATAGTTCAATTGATTTAGTACTAACAGATCCACCATATATTATTTCAAGAGAGTCTGGAATGAATACGCATCATAAAAATGTTGAATATAATAAAGAGCATAATATAGAGTTTGTTAAAACAGAAGAAGAATGGGAAACATATAAAAAAGAAAATAATATATCAGACGATAAAAAAAAAGAGAAGTATATGAAATATGGAACAATATATGGAAAAAAATATTGTGTCAAAACAGATTATGGTTCTTGGGATAGTGAATTTACAATAGAAATGTTAGATAAATATATATTAGAATATTATAAAAAGTTGAAAATGGGTGGAACAATAATCATATTCTTTGATATATGGAAAATTACATTATTAAAAGAATTAATGGAAAAACATAAATTCAAACAAATAAGATTCATAGAATGGATAAAAACAAATCCCCAACCTTTAAATTCATCTGTTAATTATCTAACAAACTGTCGTGAAATTGCTTTATTGGGAGTTAAAGGTACAAAACCTACTTTTAATAGTAAATATGATAACGGAATTTATATGTTTCCACTCCAAGGTGGAAAAAATAGATTTCATCCAACACAAAAAAGTTTAAATTTATTTCAAGAATTAATTATAAAACATACAAATGAAAAAGATACTGTATTAGACACATTTATGGGTAGTGGGACGACAATGTTTGCTTGTAAGAATACTAATAGAAATTTTAAAGGATGTGAAATATCAAAAGAATATTTTGATAAAATTACTCTACAAATTTAATAAATTTAGATTTTACCTTAAGTTTAATCTCTTTTATAATTGGTAAGGTAATTGTTGAATACAAATAAATATTTTCATCAAATTCTACTGGATCATGCCAAAATGTCCCACATTTACTATTAATATCTAAAATATCATAAACACGTTTCTCCCAAGGGAACTGAAATGGATAAATCGCATATCTTCTTATGTTTTTCGCAGAATAAACTTTGTTATTTTTTTTTTCTTCTTTATTTATTTGTCTTTTTTGTAAATTGCAATGGTTACATAAAGGTTGGAAGTCTGTAATCAATTGTGTTTCTAAACTTAAAACACGCACATCGTTATATAAGTCATTTTTATGATCACAAACAGTTTTTTGTGTTCCACATACAACACAAGACAAATTAGTTATTTCCTGTTGTATATTTTTTTTTATTGGTCTTTTTTGAATATTTGTTCTTATAGAATGAACATATATACCTATAATACCCGTTCCTTTATTGTATTTTAAAAAGTTTTCTAATATTTCAATAGGTATTTCGTCATCATCATTTTCACTATATAAGGTTGTTTTTTTAAAACATATAACACTATAATTGAATTTTTTGTTAGCCCACCTATCACCAACACCATTTCCACCCCAATACAGTTCTTTATGATGATTTTTTATATCTTCTGTTGATAAAATCTTTGAAAAATTATTTGTTGCAAACTTAACAATTTCTTCGATGTTCATTCTAGACTGAAATACACTTCAACGATATAGGTGTATTAGTTGGTACAAAATAAATCATTTTTTTCAGTATTTCAGTATTTTTGTACATTTTACTTTAAAATGTGTTTAGTTTTTTTGTATAATTCAAAAAATATTACTATTTTTTTTATAATAAATCATTTTCTTTAAAAAACATTATTTCTATTTTTAATTCGTCTAACATTTCTTTTGAAGCATAAAATGATTTTTTCCATTTTTCACTTAAAGTATTCCATTCTGGTTCAATTGTTATTAATAATTTTATACCCGCTTGAATTATATTTAAACAACAATTATGACATGGAAAACGATTACATACCATAATACTATTATTTATATTACTGTTTGTTCGTGATGCTTGAATTATAGCATTTGTTTCAGCGTGTATAACATATAAATCTTTATTTTCTTTTAACCATCTTTTTTTTGTTTCTTTTAGTTTTCTTGGTAAACCATTATATCCACAACTTAATTGTATTAAACTATCATTTTCTAAAATTATTGCACCAACTTTTCTTTTTTTATCTTTTGAGAATAATTTTGCTTTAAAATCTGCTTCTTTTAAAAATTTTAATGCTTTTTCTCTTGTTATTAACAACATATTACTTATATAAATATAATTTTATCTTATATAAAAATGTTAAAATAATATAGAATGGCAAATAATATTGATGGTGGTTCTACAAGGGTTTATACAGGTCCGAAAAATGGAAAATTTTATATTAGAAATGGGAAAAAAATTTATTTAGATAGAAAAACAATTTCCGAAAAAATTCCATATAATAAAAAAAATAAAAAATAATATATTTAAATTCAGTTATTCTTTTGAACGGGATATAGCATCAAGTAAATTTTTATTTTTTCTTATAATTATATCAATATGTAATTTAATACGCTTTTTAAATTTATCATAATAGTTTTCAGTTTTATTTAATTTAATAATAATTTTATCTGATATATTTATTCCAACTGTTGCATCTTCTCTACATAGAGCTTTATTATTAAATGAAGAATATGTATATAACAATTTTTTATATATTAATTGTAAATTACTATATCTTTTTAATAATACTTTACACTCGTTCATTTATTAATTAAAATATAAAAAGTTTTTATTAATTTATCAATTTTTTTTTGATAGAATTATAAAAAAAAAATTTTTTATTGGCGTTATTGTTAAAATTTATAAATTGTCTTTGAATTTCATTGATAATAATTGTGGTATGAATATTTATATTTTTATATATATTTACATATCATATATCATAATATGTCAAAAACGACGAAAAAAAACGAAAAAAAAACGACAATAACGCCTGATATAATTTTAAATATTTATATTTAAAAAAATAATATATCATGTTGATAATGATTTATTTGTTAATACATAATTTAAAATTATATTATTTATGTGAAAATGTACATTCTGTATGTGAAAAAGTAAACCATATATTTAAAAAAACATTTCTTAAAATAAATCATGTGAAATATTAAAAAGGGGCATTATTTTTTAATTTCACGATAAAATGCAAAAATAATGTATTACTGTGAATGGTTTATTTCAAGGTTAAAAAAACCATGCTAAAAAAAAACAAAAAAAATCGAAAAAAAAATTTCAAAAAAAAAATTTTAAATGCGTTGGCGTTAAAATTTCAAAAAAATGATAACAAAATAACTATTTAAAAACTATTTTCCTCACTATATATAGTAATGAACGAAAACGACGAAAAAAAAACACACAAATGTGACTTTTGTAAATACAAAACTGACCGTAAGTATGACTTAAAAAGGCATCGTTTTCGTATACATAAATACGAAATATATATAAATGCCGACAAAAATATTATGTGTGCAAAGGTACATCCTCTCGGTGAAAAGGTACATCCTCTCGGTGAAAAGGTACATCCTCTGTGTGAAAAGGTACATCCTGAATTTATTTGTAAAAAATGTAATAAAATTTACATGAGTAATAGATATTTAGTGAATCATGAAAAGAATTGTAAAGGAGTAGATGATTTAACTTGTCCAAGATGTATGATAAGTTTTACAACTAAGCAGGGTAAATCAAATCATATTAAAAGAAATAATTGTAAACCAAGAAGTATAATACATGCAAGAACACCTAATGAATATAATATAGATAAGAGTAAAAAGAACATACATCAAAATATAGAACAACTAACAAATAATATTGAAACACAAAATAATAATAATATTGAAACACAAAATAATAATTTTATTATAAATAATTATGGATACGAAAGACTAGATTACTTAAATTATGAAAAAATGTTAGAAATCTTTAAAAAGTCATATAATATACCAACACTTTTAACTAAAGAAATACATTTTAATGAAAATTTTCCAGAAAATAATAATATTAAATATGAAAATGACAAATCAGCATTAGTTAAAAAAAATGATGGTTTTATTTATAAAAATTTAACAGTTTTAGCAAGAGAATTAATAAATAATAAAGGTGAATTAATGAAAAAGTTTGCTGAAGAAAACAAAGATGATATTTGTTTAAAAATGGGTATAGAGTTATATGAACTAATTATAGAAAATTTAATTGATTTAGTATTAATACATAAACCAGATGAAAATTATATTAAACAAGTTGAAAATATAAGAGACTTAATTAAAAATACAAAAATAGATAAATTTGATTTATAAATTTATTGTTTAAATCGTTTAAATATTGCAATATTTCTAGCTTTATTGAATATTTCTTTTTGAAATAAATTTGAAGAACAACTTATAATAGGTAAATAACCAATTTCATTATTAGTAATTAAACTATCAAATCCAGTCATTTGTTAGATATAATTTAGATATATTACATTCTTTTTTTTTAAATTACAAAAATAATAAAAAATGTTATTAATTATTATAATGAATAATTATATTATTGATAAAGATATTACATTTACTGGTAATATAACAATAAGTGATTCAATAATATATATTACTAGTTTGGATAAATATGATAAATATAAACAAGAGAATACTTTAATATCAATAGGTAATTTAATTCCAAATGATAGTTATACTGGTGATTTAAATATAGAAGGTAATATAATAATATGTTGTTATGACAATTGTCCACAATTTATTTGTCATGGTGAATGGGTAACAATCAATACAATTACATTATAATTATTTTCATATGTAAATCTAGTTTATTTTTTTATAAATTAAAAAATGTATAAATAATATATAATATCAAAAAAAAAATGATTTAAAAATATAGTTTAAATATTGAAATTATATGCTTAATTATATAAAAAATAATAAAAAATTGTTTTATAATAGAATTTTGAAAATTGAAGAACTAAAATTTATAAATAATTTTATGAACACTCTAAACACAATAAGAGTAATTTAAAGTAAAAACTAAGCATATTAGTTAAATTTAACATTATAAATTTGAAAGTAAAAATGTACAGAAAAACTGAAAAAACTGAAAAAAATGATTTTTTTTGTATTGTATCACCAACAGCACAGCCGAGTAAGAAGAAACAATAGTTAGACAGCATCAATCAACTGTATTTCAGTCTAGAATGAATACCCAAAGAATGTTCTGCAATGATGACATCATTTGTGAGTTATGGAAACACATTGGTGTTGATAGTTTGAAAAAACTTTCAGTTGTTTCAAAAGATTACAATTCACATTTTAAGAATATGAGCGACATTGATTATATCAGTAAGAAGTACAAAGAAAGTGATAATGTAATGGAGTTTATATCAAAAACTAGCAAAGAAATTTGCAAAAAATACAATTACCCTACTCCCAAATTTATTAATACTTTAACAGCATTTTTCAAAAATAAGGTAACAGAAATAGAGAAAAATAGTATTGGTGATGATATTTATCTTATCTATTATTGGATTATTCTTCTATTGCATGTTGTAAATAACAACTATAAGGAGATACTCATTGTTACAAAAAAAATAGATTATGAAAAACAACTAAATAAACAAATTATTGAGTTGTTTTTGAAACTAATTAATGAACCCAATTCCAAAATATTTGGCAAAGGTTATAGTCCAAACAAATATAAACTTATAAGACACATATCCATTTGTCATATTATACTGTTTAGTAAGCATCAATTTAGAACAAATAAGAGATATGTTGAAATAGTACATATGAAACAGATAGAACTAATAAAAGGAATTAAAGATTTTGAATTTACACCTAAAAGATGGTTATTCCCAAAGAGGTTTTGTCTTGAAGTCATTGAAATACTTGGGAAATAAAAAGATAGTTTAGATAGTTTAGATAGTTTAGATAGTTTAGATAGTTTAGAT
>CERK01019076.1_pt1 | contig 15028 bp, 16 predicted proteins | sample 530771 | NCBI WGS metagenome assembly CERK01 (sample SAMEA2620950, study PRJEB7988) | marine metagenome | biome: marine biome (ENVO:00000447); feature: deep chlorophyll maximum layer (ENVO:xxxxxxxx); material: "saline water (ENVO:00002010), including plankton (ENVO:xxxxxxxx)" | depth 30 m
TATAGAAATCTTAATAAAAAAAATAAATAAAATACTTAATCTTAATGAAAATATTCAAAATAATAGTGATAAAAAAGATTTAAATGATGCAGTTAAAAATATTAAAAATAAATACAAAATAATGCAAGAAAAAGTAAAAGTAATAGAAAATGAAAGGATGAAAAAAATTATTGAAAAAAGAAAAAAAACAATTCAACAAAATAAAACAGCTTCTAAAGAAGCTATTTTACTAGCAGAACAAGAGTCAAAAAAAAGAAAGCAAATGGAAAATACGGAAAGAGATTATAGAGCAATGAAAAGAAGATTTGACATAATGGGAGGTTCTACAAAACTTGTAATATATTTAGTTAAAATAGAAAAAATTAAAAAATTAAATAAAAAATTAAGAAAAAATAAAAATAAAAACAAAAGCAAAATTGAAAAAAATAATAAATTAATTGATGAATTGAAAATAAAACTTAAAAAAGAAAAAGCAAAAGAAAAACTTAAAAAACAAAAAGAAAAAGAAAAACTTAAAAAACAAAAAGAAAAACTTAAAAACAAAAAGAAAAGAAAATAGAATAGAAAAATTAAATAAAAAAAAATAATATAAGAATTTAATTATATATACGTGTAATATAATATGTTTTCTTCTTCAAAAAAATCAACAAATGAATCTCATCAATCTTCAGTATTAGATAATCTTGAAAAAGGTTCTCCTAAACTACCTTCTCTTCTAATGACTCCTATTTTTAGTAAAAATTCTACATGGCCTTCTTATTTAATCAAACCAGTATATGAAGAAAATGAAGTTAATAAACCAATGGATAATCATTATTATGATGCTGTTAATAATATTACATCATATGGTCATACAACACAAGTAACACAAAATGGAACACAAATGTTTCCTGTAATGCCATATTATTTACATGGAACTAAAATGGGCAGTGAAACAGTTCATCCAGTAATGTATCAACATCAAGGTATTTCTTATAATACTCAAAATGTAAGTGTTCCAATTGTTCCTACAACACCCCAGATGGTATCAAATGATGAACAAAAAAAACAACAATTATGGTATTACCAACATTATCAACCGAATGTTTAGGATAATGTATTATAATCTTTTTTACTTTTCTTATATTATAATAGAATGAAATTAAAAGGCGGGGCGTATGAAATGTCCTCACAATGTTTGGCAATGTTTAGAAACCCCACAAGTTATGGATTAAATCCTAATGAATTTGATAATTTAAATTTTGAACAATTTGCTAAAGATAAAGTAGGAGGAAGATATAAAAAAAAAGTAACTAAAAAAGTAACTAAAAAAGTAACTAAAAAAGTAACTAAAAAAAAAGAAACAAAAAAAAAGGTAGCTAAAAAAGAAACTAAGAAAAAGGTAACTAAAAAGGGTGGTGGTGTATTAAGTGATTATGTTAAAGGCACAACAAACTACTGACAATAACAATTTCCATAACTTATTTTTTTCCATGTAATACAGTTTCCATTATTATCGTATTTACCTAAATATTTATTTCTACATTTTTCACAAACTTCAAAACATTTATAATTATTCTCATAAATCACTTCTTTATTTATTATAGTAACTAAAATTTTTTTTTTCGACTTCATAATAATATATTTAAAAATAATTTTTAAATATATTATTCATCATTACTATCTCCTAAACTAAAATTAAATAATGAATTATTATTACCACTACCACTTTTATTTGGCATATAACTACTTAAAGTTACCGCAAAATTACTTATATTTTTAGATTGAATATATAAGGTTCCTGGTCCAACAAATTTCATACCAAAACCTTCGCCACCAAAAAAAGCACTTGTTAATGTGTTTCCCAGGTTTACTATCGTATAGTTCATTTTTTTTTCTGCAGCTAAAAAGTAACCGTTATCGACAATTATCTCCTTACCACTATTTAAAACAATTTTTTCAAAACTACCATAAGCGCCAAGCCAAAATTTTCCTGGATTACCATCTGTTGTTTTAATAGTTGGTAATACCCCTCCTTCGCTGGAACCAATTAAACCAAAAAATCCTTGTGTTTTAACTGTTGCCTCAATTAAAATATTTAATGTACTACATAAATATGAACCTCTTGATATATACCATTCTTCGTTTGGTGAAATTGAGATATCAATAATATCACCTGGCAAATCAGTACCAACCGCAATTGTTCCACCTCCTTCAATTCCAGTATAAGTAGTATAAAATAAAGATTCTCCTCCTAAAAGTCTCCAAATACCACTTCCAACATTATCAAATTTAATTTCACCTTTTTTAATACCACTTCTCATATATAATAAAGCACCTGGCGATGTCATAATTTGTTGATCTTCTAGAAGATTTATTCGTAAAAATACAGAACCAGATGATCCAATTCTTGTTGCTTGAGCTATTTTTTTTGCAGATTTTGCATCTTGTTCAACTTGTTGATCATGTTTAGATGTTTTAGTATGTTTAGTGATTTGAACAGGTTTAACAGGTTGAACAGGTTGAACAGGTTTAACAGATTTAACAGGTTGAACAGGTTGAACAGGTTGAACAGGTTGAACAGGTTGACTGGTTTTATCCGGTTGTACTAATTCTTTTACAGCAGGATGTAATATTACTTCTCCTCCTTTTTTTTTTTATTATTTTTGGCGACGAGAGCACTTGTAGGTCTTACTCCTTTTTTCATTATTACTATAATTAATTATACATAAAATAATTAATACAATTCAAACTATTATTTTGAAAATAATATAAATCAACAATATTTTTTTTAAATTCATTTTTAAAATACCATTCTAATTTATAATGTTTGATTTTATTATTAATTGGAATTTTTAATTTGATATTATGAGGTAATTCAATTAAATAATTATCACCTAAAAGTGTTCTTTCATATAAACAAGGAAATTTTTTATTATATATATATTCCTTATTTAAGTAGTTTGTTAATTTAAGTGGATATTTCAAATTAATATTTGAACCAAATAAAAAAATATTATCAATGTTTTTTAGATTATTTAGAATTTTTACTTTATAATTATCATCCCAATAAAAATTTGCATTTTCTATACTTTTTGTTTTATAAATAATATTATCTAGTTCATTTGTAATATTATTATAAATTATATTTATATTAAACATACATTTTTGATTATATGGGTGATAGATACATATATCAATATTATTTTCAATATATTTATTAACATACATTTTTACATTATCATCAATCAAAAAAACTTTAGTATTATTATAAATACTATAAATTGTATTTGAAATATTGATAACATTATTTTTATAAATATATGAATCAATACTTGAATATTTTCTTTGTAATAGTAATTTATTGTTATAAAATTTCCATTTATGACATTTAGTATAATAGATATTATCGTTTAATTTTTCAAAAATATTATTCCAATGTTTTTTTTCAATTAATCGGGATAATTGAAAATTATTTCTTGCATAAATCATAAATGAATTGATACTAGATATAAATAATAAGAAAATAAATAACTTTGACATTCGATATATAATATATAAATAATATTTATATATATTTTACAATTAACATGTCTATTTTAGTAACAGGTTATAAGGGTTATATAGGTTCTCATATATATGATTATTTATTATCAAATAAATACACTGTATATGGTTTAGATATAAATCAATTTGATATAACAAATTATAATAAACTAGATAATTATGTTTTTACTAAAAATATAAAAACTATAATACATTTAGCGAGTTATAAAAATATATCTGAATCTCAATCATATCCTTTAATGTATTATGAAAATAATATTACAATATTAATAAACATTTTAAAAGTAATGTCAAAATATAAGATAAAAAACATAATTTTTTCATCATCTGCATCAATATTAAACAATAATAATTTAGTAGAATTACATAATTTATCAAATCCGTATGCTAAAACAAAATTAATATGTGAAGAAATTATTAAAGATTTATGTAAAATAAGTGATATAAATTATACAATATTAAGGTATTTTAATCCATATGGATTTACAATAAATAAAGATATTCGTCCTTTTATAGAAAAAAATGCAAATATTTATTTTCAAGTTCAAAAACATATATTAAATAAAGAAAAACCATTTATAATATATGGTAATAATTATAATACTAGGGATGGTACTTGTATAAGAGATTATATACATATAGATATATTAGTTAAAAAACATATAAAATATATTAATAATTGTAATAATAAAATAAAAAATATTGGTACAGGTGATGGTATGACAGTATTAGAATTTATAAGAATGTTTAATATAACAAATTATAAATATGAAAATAAAAGAGAGGGAGATATTGAAATATCAATAAATAAAAAAGTACATATCTTAGAAAAATTTAAAAAAATAAAAAATATTTTAAAAAATAAAAATAAATTAAGATATGTACTTTTTTTTAATGTTATTATAATCCTTTCTAGTAAATTCTATTTTTATATTAAATAAATTTAAATTTATAATATTATTATAAATTATATCATGTATGTTAACATGTTCATTCTCATTATAATTTGATAAATCGCTAATTAATATTTTATAATTACATTCATTTAAGTATATTTTTTTTGTTTTAATAAAATATCTATATCTTTTTGCTGACCTATTTTTTACAATATATAAAAAATCACTGTTTAAATTTAAAAAATATATACTATGATTAATATAAGCACTGTATAATGCTAATATAATTTGTATATATATATTAATAATATTTTTTTTATCAATATAATAAATATTATTTAGACTATAATTATGCATTATAATAACTGACTTTTCATCGGTATATTTATCAATATAAATATCAGTATTATTTGAAATATTATGTTTATTAATATTATTTATATAATCGACAAAATTATCTTCAAATTCAAAATAGGATATATAATCAATAAAATTAATAATTTTTTTTAATTTAATAGAAATAAAATATTCTTTTTTTAATAAATCATTATCCCAATCTAATATTTTTATAATAATTCCAGAATAAAAAGATTTTAACAAAGATTTATAATAACTTTTAGAATTTACTTTTAAAAATAATAAATCTTCATTTTTTGTTAAATTATATAAATGCTCTTTTTCTTCTGGTAAATAAATAAAAGTATTTATATTATTAATATTTTTATAAAAATTCATTATATTTAATATAATATTTATTTTTAATTACTTTTGTTTATCACACATTACTTGAAAGTTCATTACGCCATCTGGATTTCCAGGAGCATATCTATGAGTCGCTAAACCTTTTGCCCAGTTATTAATATTGTCTGATGGATTAATTTTATTATTATCTTCATTTGGACGAACATCATTATCTTCTCTTGGAACTTCAATAAGGGGTACATGATTATCTTTAGCCGCCATTCTATAATTTGTAGGAACTCTATCAAAACATTCTAATGCAAAATCTTGAGGATTATTATGCAACCATTGCCATCTATTAACAGTTGTTTCTTTTAGGGATATGGTAGGATTTGATAATCTAGTTGATTCTTGTGGTGAAAAAAAACTTCTATCAGACATTTTATTTATATCACACCCACTAGTTTTTTTGTAGGAATTTGGCAAATAATTTTTAGTATTACAATTAGATTTTTTATAATTTAATCCAAGTAATTCACTTGAATCATCAATTGCAGAATTCATTGAACATAAATCATGGCCATAATTTTGAAATCTAATAGAAGGGTCATTTGGTAAATATTCACCATTATTATTAAAATCATTATTAGGTTCATTTAATTTATATAAACCGGGTCCTACTGTTCTTTTTAATTTTTCTTCATAAGAACATTCATCATAATTTAAGCGTGTATCGCTTGATTGAACTTTAACACTCATATTAATTAGTCTCTAATAAAATAATATAAAAAAAATAGAAAACTTATTTATTAAATTCCATTTTTGGAGGTAAAGGAATTGATTTATACATAATTGATTGACATGAACCTAAATGTTTCATAGTTGTATCAATTGGTTCGGTTTTATCATTTTTGACAATATTATCATCTGTTGGTATATAATAATTAGTACCGCATTTAGATATTAATCTTGTTTGACCTCTTAATTCACTTTCTAAATCTACGATATTACCTTGAATATGCGATACATTAGTACCTCCAATAAATCCTAATTGATGTCTACATTTATTTTCATTTTCAAATCTAATTGGTGCTAATACATAACTTAATGTATTTACATTTTCTTGTAAATCTTGCTTATAATTACAAGTATCATATTTAGTTCTATTAAAACTCATATCTCTAATTTTATAAAATAAAAAAATATTTTATTTATTATTAAATATTTTATTAAACTCTGCTCTATTTTTATACGATCTAGTATCCGCTCCTCCATTTTCCCATGACGGAACTATATTATCGGGATTTTGTAAATCTTTTAAACAATCTATTAGTGGATATCCAATTCTCAATTCGTGTTCCATTATATTTTTTTTACATTTGTTTTGATTTGTATCATTACCGCTTAATAAGTCTAATTCTTTTTCTAAATCTCCTTCAGCACCTTTTAATAAAGGAGGTGCTTGAAATACTCTTTCATATAATTGTATTCCACATTTATCGTGTGTTAATGATTTTGGATCATTTCTTAAAGCGGAATAATTATCAACTAAATTATTATCAACTAAACCATAACCACATCTTCCTCTTAAATTTGGATGTTCTAATGCTAATTTTGGTAAAGAACAGATAGTTTTATCATCTTTTGAATTAAAAACAGCATATTCATTATAAATAGAATAATCGTATATTTCTTGGTTATTATTTTCTCTAGAGTTTTTCCAACAAGTATCAGAAGCTATATTTGTGTCCATATTATATTTATAAGCTTCTTTTACACTCATAATTATTATCTTTATCTATTAAAGAATAATCAAAAAAAAAATTAAAAATTAAAAATAGTAAATAATTAATTATTGTTTATACTTAATAATATGCCCCATATTACTACTCCTTTCTACATAATTGCCTTCTAAATATACTAAACCATTTTCATATCCATTTATTCTAGATAAATCATCAATAACCTTATTTGTACCGAAATAATCATGTGAAATTACAAAATTTGAATTAAAATTATGTCCAAGTGTAACACAAACAGTATTTTCAGCAATAATATTATGATTTGTATTTAATACAAGATTATAGATATAATCACAATTTATAAGAGTTGAATTTATGGAAATTGTATAAGGAAATATCCAATTATAATTTTTATTACGAATAATTGAAGGATAATTAATATCAATTACCGGATGATATGGTGTAATAAAGAAATTTTCTTTAATACCTTTAATTTCGCTAAAGAAACACTTATTATTTGTACATTTCATTTTAATAAGACATACAACGGTACTTACTTTATTATCTTTATCAAGTAATTCATCCCCTTTTTTGATATCTTTAATTTTCTTAATATTATAGTCTGCCATTATGACATTTGTATTACCATGAAAACAACCATTATTTTGTGAATTAAATGATTGTGAAAAGTTAATTGCAGTACTTCTTGTTGTATTATTATCAATATTATTATTTAGATTATTTGATGGCAATGGTGCAGGTAAATTATCATAAATATCATTTAAATTATCAATAATTTTATTAAATAATTCACCACCATATGATTGAATACTCGCGTCTTTAAAATTATTACATCTTTTATCTTTATGAGTTTCTCTAAATGAATTGATGTAATTTTTACCCCATCTATTATAATTAGTATTTTCAATAGCTTGAATAATTTGTTCTTTAAAATCCTTAATGATATTATTATCCATATTAATATATTTTTTTTTATAATTATCAATGTTTTCAACTAATAAATTATAATCATCTGTATTTAAAGATTTAATTAAATCATCTCTAGAAATAATATAATCAAAATCATTTTTAGAAATTAAACCACAATCAGTATAATTAAATCCAGTAATTAACTCTCTTTTAGTATTATATAGTGTTTTATAAATAATTCGAAAAGATAAAATATTATTACATAAATTTAATTTGTTATTATTAATTTTAAAAATATATGACAAATCATGACCATAATGAATAGATTTGATAGAAAATTCTTTATTATTATTTAAATTAAAACTATTAGATTCGGCATTTTGAATAAAATTATTACAAGTATTTTCAAAATTTATATAAACATCATTATCAATAGTTGTTTTAATATAAGCAAGAGAATTAATTAATACAGTTCCTACAAAACCTGAATCGGGAATAAATGAGAAATTGCCATTTCCAATTTTAGCAATATTTACTAGCAATTCTGTATCAAGAGAATAACCAAACCCATATGTATAGATATTAGGTATTGCTATATTTTTATCTTTATACATAGCAATTTTTCTTTCTAGAGTATTAATAATACCTCTTGGTGGTAATAAATGAGAACTAGGAATTCCATCGGTTAAAAACATAACTGCCGAGATTCTATTATTAAGGGTATCGTTAAATGTTTCAAATTGTTTTAAACCTTCATTAATACCTGCCCAAATATTTGTCGCGCCTTCAACTTTTAAATCATTAATAATGTTTTTTAAATATGTTCTATTAGACGATGTAACATTAGTAAGATTACATAAAACTTTTGCATCATTTGAGAATGTAATAATAGAAATTCTATCAACTGCTGTTAAAGATTCTAAAATCATTTTTAAAGAATGTTTAGTAATATCTAAAATTGTAAATCCAACATCTGTATTTACTCCATTTTGCATAATATATGCAGGACTTGACATAGAACCAGATATATCAATTACAGTTACGATGTCAAGTGGTGCTGTATTATTTCCTTGTAGAGGGATAATATCTAATTTAAAATAAGTATCAATATTATTACAATATTTAGATAAATTTAAATTAATAGTAATATCTTCAGGTTCAAAATTATTTTGAATACTAATATCTTGTGTATTGGATTGGATAACTAAATTTGATGAATTAATAATATCAAGTAAAGCTCTATTTGGTTTTAGATGTGATTTTAGTAATATATTTCTTGTAATAGGAGAAGTGGTATTTCTTTCTAACCATTTACAAATTGCATCATATTCATATGAATTACCTTCATTATCAATATATGGATTTGTCATAATGTTATGGGTAATAGGACATAAAAATGAAGTAGGAATATTACCAGTAGACATTATTAATAATAAAATAATTATAATTTAAAATCATTTTTTTATTTTATTAATTTATTTTCAACGGAACCTTCATGTATATTATTAATAGCATCAATAATAGTATTTGTAAAATTATTATTATCATATGGTGTATTATATTCTTTTTCAAGAACAGTATTTAAAAATTCCTTAACTAACCAAGAATTTTTATTTTGACAATTACCAATTTTTTCATAAACATTATTACCATCCTTATGTAATTTGTTAAAAGTTTCATTTATAGATTTGTCATCAATTATATTTTTATAAGTTGTAGACCATAATTTGTCTCCTGCTAAAACACTATGATTATAATTTATTTTGTTAATAGTGTCAATAGAATTAAAATTATCTTTAGAAAAAGTTATAGATTGTGAAAATTTTGTCATTTGTCTACTTAATATAAATTTTTTATATTTATATAATTATTTTATTCTTATATCCGAATGTATATTATTAAAACATTCATTACCACCATTCTCTTTACAAGTATGAAAATCCTTATATAACCATTCAGCAAATAATTTTTGATCATTATTCGATTTACTATTTGGTACAGTATAAAAAACTAAATGTAATGGATTAATACCATATATATCATTATCGTCATATGATATAGTATTATTTGTTATTTTATTTATTTTATTTTTAATATTTTTATTACTGTATTGACAAGCATTATAATTATTTTTAATAGTATTAATATCATATATGTTATTATTCATAAAAGGATTTTCATTTGTTGGTAAATTACACAATTCATTATTAATTAAAGTTAATTTATTTGAATTTAAGAATTGTTCTTTAATTTTATTTATTTTATCAATATTATTATAAATTAAATATGATATTATTAATATAATAATTATAAATAATATTGATTTTACTAAAAATTTTTTATTTAATGATATTAGGGCGAATAATATACTAATAAATATTATAAATCTAACAATTGTATTTAATTTTTCCTCATCACTCATATAATCTTTAGGAATTAATATTGGTTTAAATAAATTATTAATATCTGATGTCCAAAACATATTATTTAATTTTTATTTTTCTCTATAATATGAACATTAATTAATTTTTATTTTTTTCAGCTAATTTTTTGCGTAATTTTTTTTGTGCTGCTAATTTTTTATAAGCACCTTCATTCACAGCAGATCTACCACCGCCTTTATTTTTTGCCATACTTTTTATTGCATTTAAATCAGGCATATCTCCATCTCCATTATTATTCGCCATCATTTCACTAAACATACTCATCATATTACCCATATTTGCCATATTATTATTACCCATATTATTATTTTTACCCATATTATTTTGATTTCCAAACATTCCAGGCATCATTGATGCAAATTTCATTGCATCTTGCATTAAATTTTCTTGATTTAATTCACCACTTGATAATTTAGCCGCCATTTTTTGACTAACATTTGATATGATATCACCAAAACCACTATCGGGATCTCCTAAACTTTTTAGTACATCTCCATTTTGATCCATTGATTTTTGTAATTTATTAACATCAACATCTTCTAATATTTCCTTTGCAAGTTTACCTAGTGTTGTATTTTCCATACCTCCCATTTTCATATCAACATTTTTCTTTATTTTAATATTTTTAATTTCAATTAAATTTAGGAGTATTTTTTTATAAAAATCATTTTCGTCAACTAATTCATTAATATCATCATCAGTAAAATTGTCTTTTTGTAAAATTGCTAAAATTTTTTCAGATTCTTCATCTGTTATTTCTTGTGTATAAATGAAAAATACACTTAAATAATGATGACATAAATATTCATTTCTAAATATTTTAAGAATATCTTTGATAGAGATATTATCTAAAATTTGAACATCTTGATTTAATGTTAACCAAGAAGATATATCATCATTTACTTTAGTATTTTCTTCGGTATTTTCTTCGTTTTTTTTTTCTGTATTAAAAATAAGTTTTTTATAGGAAATATATAATTCTTCTGTTAAGTGTTTTTTAATAAAAGTAATATATTCATCGCTATTTTTATCAAGAGTTAAATAATTATTTTTAATAACATTAAAAACTCTTTTTGCTGTTTCGCTTTTATCTTTGTGTTTTTTTGTTATAGTTTTTAATTTTTTAATTAAATCAATGTAATACTGATTTAATATATATAATTTAGTCATCCCTATTATGTTTTATCTATATAAGAGTTTCTTCGAATTCTTTATATAATTTAAATTATATCTTGCATTCGTTTATTCAATAATTCTTCTAAACTTGGTAATTGTTTATCACCTTTATCATTAACTGATGATACTGGATTTAAAGTGGTAGAAGCAATATCAAACTCTATATTTTCAATATTATTGTCCGAATTAGTTAATAAATCCCATGAATAATTTTTATCTTTAAGTAAATTATCACTATTATCATCTAATGATGAAAATTTATCTGACATACTACTCCCTAATGTAAATGCAGAAGGTTCATTTTCACTTTCAGATATTTCTGTAAATACTGTATTTTCTTGTGAATCTTTTGTCTCTTTATTTAATCTTGTATTATTATCCTGATTAAATAAAGCACCTCTATTAGGTAACAGTAAATAATCAAATACTTGTTTCCCATATAATATGTCTTCATTATTTATTTTATTTTCTTTTGGAATTACCAATGCTGGTACAGAATGTATCATTTTATCAATTTCATAATTATTATTAATCATTGTTTCAACTGATATTGTTTTAACAGCATTATTTTTATCATGTTTTGAAATAGCATCTAATAAAATATTACAATGTTTACATTGAATGCTATAAAATAGAATCATTACTTATTTTAGTTAATTTTAATATTCTTATATATATTCTATTACTTAAGATTTTTATATATAAAATGTTTAGAGTATAATGGAAATTAAAGAATCAGATATGTCAAATTATGAATTATCTAATTGGGAAAAAGTTAAAAATAATAACAAAAATTTTTTTTCTAACTTAACAGAATCAAATTCAGATTCATTCACAACTATAAATGAAAGTTTTTATTCATTAACTGGTGATAAATTCGACGATAATAAACTAAAACATAATAATATGGACCCATTTTTTATAAAAAAAACACAAAACACAAAAATTGAAAATTATATTATAGATAATGATCCATCTGTTAATAAATTATATAATAATAAAAGAGAAGTTACTAGAGATAATTTCTTTTCTCCTGATGTAAATGTTAATGATACAAATGGTTCATCATTTCAATACGAAGTTTTAAAAAATAGAAAAAATGAATCTGTACTCAATTTAAATAATAATGTATTTCCAATTGATCAAATACGAGTAGGTCCTGGATTAGATGACGGATTTGATGATAAAGGTATTGGTGGATTTCATGATTATAATACAAATATATTTGCTAAACCAAGGAATATAGATGAACTTCGTTTTGATAGTAACCAAAAACAAAGAACATTTGCTGTTGATTATCAAGCTCCAAAAATTGATATAGGACAACGAGGTATTGTAAATCCTCCTTCTAAAAATAAACCAGAAAGAGTTTATGAACAAACTGCAGATAATTTTTTCAAAACAACTGGATCAATATTAAAAGATACACATAGACCTATTGAAAACCTAAAAGTAACTAATAAACAAGATTCTCATATTGATTATTCGGGTAATGTTAAATTAACAAAAGGGGGCATTTCCGAAGAAGATAATTATAATAAAAAATCATATACAATTTATGATAATGAAAGAAAAACTACAGAATGTAAAACTGTCATGAATAATCCAACATCAATAATTAAAGCACTTGTTGCACCAATATTAGATGGTGTTAAATTATCTAAAAAACAATATACAATAGATTCTGCTAGAGAAACAGGAGGTAATGTATCTTCAGAAGTTAATAAAGCAACCATATATGATCCTGTAAATCACATAACAAAAACAACTGTGAAAGAAACAACTATACACGATTCACAAAATACTAATCTAAAAGGAAATGATGGCATTTATTCAACATTAGATGATGATGCTAAAACAACTGTAAAAGAAACGACTATTCACGATTCGCAAAATACTAATCTAAAAGGAAATGACGGAACTTATTCGGCATTAAATGATGATGCTAAAACAACAGTTAAAGAAACTATAATTCATGATTCACAAATGATGAATTTAAAAGGCACTGTTGAAGAAACATACAAAAATTATGATGATATTATGAAAACAACTGTTAAAGAAACTACACATGTTACAGATAATATTAGAAATATTGGTCCAACTATATACAGAACTTATGTTTATAATCCAGATGAAGTAGCTAAAACAACTGTTAAAGAAACAACAATTAAATCTAAAACAGAATATGGATTTATCGGAGGATTATTAAATAGATTAGTTGGAGGGTATTTCAATAAAGATATTAAATTAAATAATACTAATAAAGAATTTACTGTTCAAGCACAAAGAAGTGGTAATTTATCATCTATACATGATCATAGACAAGTTAAAAGAGATGCGTATTATGAAGCACCACAAGATGATACAAGAGAAAAAATATTAATTGCAGCAGGTCATACACCAAATCCAGGAAACATGAATATTAATATAGATGCAAAAGATGTTAACATGTCTGTAGATAAGGATCCGTTACATAATAATAATTATGGACATATTAGTAAAATATATCAAGAAAGAGAACCTAATAATTTCTTTAGAGACTCAATTACAAAAGAAAATATACAAGATAATGCATATGAAAATAGATTAGATAGTTCTATTATGGAATCTCTAAAATCAAACGAATTAAGTATTCAAATTAATCCAATTAATTAAAATTTATATAAGAAATTTATAACTATTTAAAGTAATTATGCAAGTATTACTTGATACTAAAAAAGAATATACAAAATATATTCAAGAATCCATATCTGTTTCTATAGCACAAAAGATAAATAATTATTATGATGATGCAACAAAAAATAATTTAGGAATGAAGGGTTTTCAAAATAATTTAAATATAATAAAAAAATGGAATCCCGAAACTATTTGTGAAGAATGCGAATATTTAATTAAACATAGTAAATATAAAAATTTAGATAAAATTTATAATTTTACAATTCAAACTTATATTAAATTAAGATTAATAGAATTAAATATAGATATTTTAAATATAGAAAATGAATATGAATATCCAAATTTAGAAACATTTATTCATAAATGTTATATTAATGTTTCTATATGGGCTTGGAAAAATCCATTTTTATTTTTTAAAAATAATTTAAGACAAATAGAAATACAAAATAATTACAATATTATTGAAAAAAATATTAAAAAATTAATCACAAATACTCTTAGAGAATGTGTACCAATTGATAAAATAATTAATAATTTAACAAATACAAATAATATTGTTAAAAATATTAAAGATTATAAATTGACCAATGATTATTTAAAAGAAAATATTAAATTAAATGAAAATAAGACTATTAATAATAATTTTTTAAATTCTTTTATTAATTTTGCAAAAAATAGTATTTATAAAAATAAAGAAGATTTTACAACATATCACAATAAAAATTTAATATCAAATGATAATTCGCATTTAGATAAGGAAAAAAAAGAAATTGAAAAAAAAAATAATGAAGAAGAAAAAACTATTTATACAGAGATTGAAGAACAAGACTTGGATAATGAAATAGAACAAGAATCTGAACACGAATCCGAACATGAATCTGACAATAAATCTGAACAAGCATCTGAACAAGCATCTGAACAAGCATCTGAACAAGCA
>CERK01006579.1_pt1 | contig 14715 bp, 12 predicted proteins | sample 530771 | NCBI WGS metagenome assembly CERK01 (sample SAMEA2620950, study PRJEB7988) | marine metagenome | biome: marine biome (ENVO:00000447); feature: deep chlorophyll maximum layer (ENVO:xxxxxxxx); material: "saline water (ENVO:00002010), including plankton (ENVO:xxxxxxxx)" | depth 30 m
CTAGATGTCGATAGAGTTGATCTTTTGGACTATCTTGCAGAAAGGCTCAAACAGGGATACAGCAGCCGATCTACTGCACGGTCTCTTTCAAGTTTGAGGGCTTTTTACTCTCATCTAACTACAAAACATAATTTGAAAGAAAATCCAACTTCCCGTATTGATAGTCCTAAATTAGGTCACTCACTACCTAAAACACTCTCTGAAGAAGAGGTAGAAAAGCTTATTCAAGCTCCGGACGTAGAAGATGACATCGGTTTAAGAGATAGAGCAATGTTGGAATTAATTTATGCTTGCGGACTTAGAGTAACTGAATTAATAAGTTTAGACATTTTAAATATTAACCTTCGTCAAGGAGTTATAAGGGTTATAGGAAAGGGCGAAAAGGAAAGATTAGTTCCAATGGGAGAAGAGGCATTAGACTGGATTCAAAGGTATATTACTCAAAGTCGTCCTAATTTATTGAAGAATAACAACAAAGTTACCGAATTATTTCTTAGTAAAAGAGGTAAGTCTATGACGAGACAAACATTTTGGTACAGAATTAAAGAATACGCAGTTAAAGCCTCTATTAATAAAGAACTCTCTCCACACACTCTTAGACATGCTTTTGCAACTCATTTAATAAATCATGGAGCAGATCTTAGAACTGTACAACTACTTTTGGGTCACTCAAGTTTATCTACCACGCAAATATATACAGAAGTAGCTAGACATAGAATGAAAGAATTACATAATGAGCATCACCCAAGAGGTTAATATGTTACAAACATTTAGATTTCATGCTTTTTTTATAGTTCTCTTGCTTTTAGTAAGCTGCAGTGTTGATTCTTCTGAAGATTCAACTGAGATAGAAGAAGTGAAAAATAAGCTCAATGAAATATTGCCTAAAGAAATTGAGCTTTTATCGGTTCAAGAAACTGATATTACTGGATTTTTTGAAGTGAATTTTGAAGGAATTGAACCTCTTTATGTCTCTTCCGATGGGAACTACTTAGTTTCGGGTGACATTTATCTGATCACAAAGGATGGTTTAGTTAATAAATCAGAAGCAAGAAGAGATTATCAAAGAAAAACTTTGATCAATAATTTAGATACAGCAGAGTTAATTACTTTTGAGCCAGAAGAAATTATTCATAATATATTTGTCTTCACAGACGTTGATTGCGGCTATTGTAGACAGTTTCACAATCAAATAGATTCTTACCTAGAATTGGGAATAAAAGTTAATTATTTAGCTTATCCCAGAGCTGGAATAGGGTCAGAATCCTTTCAAAAAATAGCCTCTGCTTGGTGCAATGATGATTCCAATTATTCATTGACCTTGCTTAAACAAGGTAAAGAAATTGAAAAAAACCTATGTGCGGACAATCCCGTCGAGAAACATTTTAAATTAGGTAATGCTATAGGTGTTCAAGGAACCCCCTCTATAGTAACTGACGAAGGAAAAATGATTCCAGGCTATTTGCCACCTCAAGATTTACTTAATATTCTCTCTAGTAAGAGCTAGAATCTAAAGATGGATAGTAATTTTCCTAGGATCAATCAATTACCACCATATGTATTTGATGAGATTCAGAGCCTAAAAGCTTCTGCTAGAAAGAGGGGTGAGGATATCATCGATTTTGGTATGGGAAATCCCGACCAACCAACTCCAGATGAGATTGTGGAGAAGTTGCGAGAAGCTTCATTGGATGGCAGTACTCATAGATATTCTCAGTCTAAAGGTATACCTAGATTAAGGAAATCCATTTGCGACTGGTATGAAAGAAAATATAAAGTGGTACTGGATCCTGAAACTGAGGCAGTTGTGACAATGGGATCTAAAGAAGGGCTAGGCCATTTGGCACTTGCTACATTAGATAAAGGGGATGCTGTTTTAGTCCCAAATCCCTCTTACCCCATACACCCTTACGGGTTTGTAATAGCTGGGGCAGATATTAGGCATGTCCCGATAGGTGAAGATATAGATTTCTTTTCGGAGTTGGAATCTGCCATGAAAAATTCTTTCCCAAAACCTAAGATGCTAGTTTTGAATTTCCCTGGTAATCCTTCCACAGAATGTGTCGAACTAGACTTTTTTGAGAAAATTGTTGCTTTTGCTAAGGAACATGAAATTTGGGTCATCCAAGACTTAGCTTATGCAGATATATGCTTTGACGGCTATCAAGCTCCTTCAATTCTTCAGGTGCAAGGTGCTAAAGATGTAGCAGTTGAATTTTATACTTTATCAAAAAGCTATAATATGCCTGGCTGGAGAGTTGGTTTCTGCTGTGGAAATAAAGAATTATTAGCTGCTTTATCTAGAATAAAATCTTATTTTGACTATGGTCTTTTCACCCCGATTCAGGTTGCTGCAATAAAAGCCCTAGATCATGGAGACCATCATGTTGATTCTATTAGAGAAATGTACCAATCCAGAAGGGATGTACTTATAAAAGGTCTCAATGACGCTGGATGGCGAGTGGACAGTCCCAAAGCAACAATGTTTGTTTGGGCTAAAATACCATCCTCTCACAAACATCTTGGTTCCCTAGAATTTAGTAAGCAATTACTTTCTGAAGCAAAAGTAGCCGTTTCTCCTGGAGTAGGATTTGGCAGTTATGGTGAAGGGTATGTAAGATTCTCTTTGATTGAGAATGAACACAGATCAAGGCAAGCTTTAAGAAATATCAAAAAATTCTTGTCTAACTCAACAAATATTCAAGCTATTAAATAATGAAATCTATTAAAGTTGGCGTATGTGGCGTTGGAAATGTTGGTGGAGCAGTTCTAGAAAATTTAAGTAACTCACCTGAAATTGTGGAGAACAACGGGGGAGTGAAGATAGACGTTATCCAAGTAGGTGCTCGCAAGGGAAAATCGGCAGTATCTTTTGATCTTAATGTAACAACTGACTTAATGGATGTAGCCAATAACCCTGAAGTTGAAGTATTAATTGAATTAATAGGAGGATGTGATCTGGCTAAAGATTTAGTAGAAACATCTATTCGAAATGGAAAACATATCGTAACTGCCAATAAAGCCTTAATAGCCACTCACGGAGACGAATTATTCGAGCTTGCTAAAGAGCACAATGTTCAAATAGGTTTTGAAGCATCTGTTGCAGGAGGCACTCCTGTAATAAAAGCTTTGAGGGAAGGATTGGTTGCAAACAAAGTCAATTGGTTTGCTGGAATACTGAATGGAACAACAAATTTTATTCTTTCAAAAATGTCTGACGATCAATCATCTTTTGAAAGCGCTTTAAAAGAAGCACAAGATTTAGGTTTAGCTGAAGCCGATCCGACTATGGATGTAGACGGTACTGATGCTGCACAGAAAGCATCTATACTTTCTGCTCTAGCATTCAATACACCTCATAACTTTGAGCTTGTTTCTTATGGAGGTATTGAGTCAGTTTCTCAAGAGGACATTTCATATGCAGCAGATTTGGGTTATTCAATTAAGCATATTGCTTATGGGTCTATAGAAGCAAATGAAGTGTTTGTGAGTGCCTATCCAACATTAGTTCCAAACGATCAGCTACTTTCCCAAGTTGGAATGCAAATGAATGCATTAGAGGTTAATTGCGATGGTCTTGGTTCAACTGTTTATTATGGTCCTGGAGCAGGTCCAAAACCAACAGCATCGGCTGTGATAGCCGATATTGTTGATATATCAAATGGAGGATGGCCAGTATCCAAAAATTCTTCAAGCAAGAATCTTCTGTCCAAAGAGAGTCAGCAAGGATTCTCTCGATATTTCAATTTAACAATCAAGAATGAGGCAGGAGCTATTGCAAAAGTGTCTTCTTTGTTTGCAAGCAAAAATATAAGTATTGAGGCTTTGATTCAGAACGAATCTAAAGCTAATCAAGCTGATCATACTCATGTTCCCGTAGTTATAATTTCTGGTCCTCTTACCGATGAGAAGGCTTTTGAAATGACTAAAGACTTGCATTCTATAGATGAGATAGCTCAAAGTATTAAACAGTTTCGAATTCATAATGCGTTATAAAAGTACAAGAGGCGAAAGTCCTGAAGTTACTTTTTCAGAGGTATTATTAGGTGGTTTAGCTCCAGACGGCGGTTTGTATATGCCTGAAGCTTTTCCTCAATTTTCAATTCAAGAAATACAAAGTTGGTCTGAGCTGTCCTTCGATCAACTGGCATCAAAGATTTTATATCCATTCGTAAAAGAAGAAATCGATGAAGATACTTTTTTAGACTTATTGAAAGATGCATATAGTACTTTTGACGAGAAAGATGTAGTCAAATTAGAAAAGCTTGAAGACAATCGTTGGGTATTGGAACTGTTTCATGGGCCTACATTGGCTTTTAAAGATGTAGCCATGCAGTTACTAGGAGTCTTACTCAATCACTTTGCTAAAGAGAGAGGACAAAAAATTGTTGTTCTAGGCGCCACATCCGGTGATACAGGAGCGGCAGCAATATCGGCTTGTTCGAGGCACGAAAATGTGGAGGTTTATATCTTATATCCTCACGGAAAGGTGACAGATTTTCAAAGAAAGCAGATGACCACCACCCAATCCCAAAATGTTCATCCTATTGCTGTAAAAAGTGATTTTGATGGATGTCAGGACATTGTAAAAAAAATGTTTCTCGATGAGAATTTCAAAAATGATAAGGTTAAGTTCATAGCGGCAAATTCCATAAACTGGGCAAGATGTATGACACAGTCAGTTTATTTTTTTTGGTCTTATTTAAAGATGATTGAATTGAAAGAAGATTTAACATTTTCTATTCCTTCAGGTAATTTTGGTCATGCTTACGCAGGATGGACAGCTAAACAGATGGGTTTGCCAATAAAGAGATTATTAATTGCAACGAATAAAAACGATGTTTTACATCAAACCTTTTCTACAAATAATTATTCTAAAACAGGAGTTGTTCAAACCTTAGCTCCTAGTATGGATATTTCAGTAGCCAGCAATTTTGAAAGACTTCTCTACAATTTATATGACGATAATTCCTCTATACTTGCAAAAAATATGCGTTCTTTTCCTGCGAAAAGTATAGATATACCCCAAGCAAAAAAGGAGTTAGTTGCTAGTTTTTTTAATAGTTTTCGAAGTGATGATGAAGAAATTATTCAAGAGATTAAAGAAACTTTTACAAGACACGATTATTTGCTGGATCCTCATACCGCTACAGGAGTTCGAGCTAGTAATGGGATTGTGAATAAGGAAGAACCAGTTATAACAATGGGAACAGCTCACCCTGCCAAATTTACGGAAGCTATAGAAAAAGCACTACCTAGTTATACTTCAGAACTACCTAATAAGGTTGCGAAAGCTTTTGAACAAGAAGAGATATTTACTATCCTTCCGGATGATTATCTTGAGATTAAACAATTTATTCTTTCGAAGGCTCTATAATACTTACTATAAATGATAGAAATTACATCTTTAAATGAAGACCTTAAAGATCATTCAAAAAGGATAGAAGATCTTAGGGGGTATCTTTGACGTTGATAGTAAGCAAGCAAAACTTGAGAAGATCATTGAACAATTAAGCGATCCTGCAATTTGGGATGATCCAAAACAAGCTCAGGAACTAAACAAGGAAAAAGTACATATAGAGAAGGAACTTACAAAATTCAATGTTCTGGAATCTGCAATTCAAGACTCTATTGAATTAACTGAAATTGCTATTGAAGAAGAAGATAATTCAGCTTTAGAGGAAATCTCTAACGAAATAATTAAGAATGAATCTACATTAAGGGATCTTGAATTTGTAAGAATGTTTTCTAACAAAATGGATCCAAATAATGCCTATTTAGACATTCAATCAGGTTCAGGCGGCACCGAAGCCCAAGATTGGGCAGAAATGCTTATGAGGATGTACTTGAAGTGGGGAGAGTCTAAAGGCTTTGATACAGAGGTGATAGAAGTATCTCATGGTGAAGTTGCAGGAATAAAGAGCGCTGCAATTAAGTTTAATGGAGATTATGCTTACGGTTGGTTGCGAACTGAAACAGGTGTCCACAGATTGGTAAGAAAATCTCCTTTTGATTCTGGAAGTAGAAGACATACCTCTTTTGCTTCAATTTTCATTTCTCCAGAAGTTGATGACACGGTTGAAATAGAAATAAACCCTGCTGATTTAAGAATAGATACTTATAGAGCCAGTGGAGCCGGTGGTCAGCATGTGAACAAAACAGACTCTGCAATTAGAATTACCCATGAACCCTCTGGAGTAGTATCACAATGCCAGTCTCAAAGATCTCAACATCAGAATAAAGATAAAGCTATGGCTCAACTAAGAGCTAAACTTTACGAAATTGAGATGAATAAACTTAATGCAGAGAAACAATCTCTAGAAGAATCGAAGGCAGATATCGGCTGGGGCAGTCAGATTAGATCATATGTACTTGATTCCTCTAGAATAAAAGATTTAAGGACTGGAGTTGAGACGACGAATTGCTCTGCTGTTCTTGATGGAGCTTTAGATAATTTTATTGAAGCGAGCTTAAAAGAAAATATTTAGTTAAAGTAACACTTATGACAGAAAATCTATCAGAAAATGAACTTCTTCAACAAAGAAGATCAAAATTAGATGAGCTAAGAAAGAAGGATAAAGCTTATCCTAACTCGTTCAGAAGGGATTCACTATCTCAAGATCTTAAGAATCAATATGCTCAAATGTCCAAGGAGGAGCTGGAAGAAAATTCTATAGAAGTTTCTGTTGCCGGAAGAATCATGCTTCAGAGGATAATGGGAAAGGCGAGTTTCATAACCCTGCAAGATATGAAGGGTCAAATTCAAGCCTATGTTAGATCTAATGATCTTCCAGATGGAGACTACGAAGAGTTTAAGACCTGGGATCTAGGAGATATTGTTGGTATCAAAGGAACTTTGTTCATAACAAAAACAGGTGAATTGACAGTTAATGCTAATTCCATCGAAATGCTTACAAAATCTTTGAGGCCACTTCCAGAAAAACATTCTGGATTAGTTGATACAGAGCAAAGGTATAGAAAAAGATATTTAGATTTAATTACCAATCAAGAGAGCTTAGAAGTTTTTCAAAAGAGAAGTCAAATTATAAGTTCCATCAGGGATTTCTTTATAGGTCATGAATATTTAGAAGTAGAGACTCCCATGATGCATTCTATTTTAGGGGGTGCAGCTGCCAAGCCTTTCACTACTCATCATAATGCTTTAGATATGGATTTATATTTAAGAATAGCTCCTGAACTATATTTAAAAAGGTTGGTTGTTGGAGGTATGGAAAAAGTTTTTGAAATAAATAGAAATTTCCGAAATGAAGGACTTTCAACAAAGCATAATCCTGAATTTACAATGCTGGAGTACTATACGGCTTATGCCGATTTTAGTGATCAAATGGATTTCATAGAGAAATTATTCAAGCATATTTCAGAGCAAGTATTTGGAACTTTCAAGTTGAAGCAAGATGGCATTGAATTTGATTTTTCGCAACCATTTACCAGAATTAGGTTAAAGGATTCAGTAGCTCAAAAATTATCTGTCGACTCAAATCTCTTAGATAATAGAGACTTTCTTCTGGAGATCGGAGAAAAATATAAGATTGAGAATCTTAAAAATTTATCAAATGGGAAAATATTATTCGAGTTGTTTGAGGAGCTTGTCGAGGATGATTTGATCGATCCAACATTTATTACAGGATATCCTAAAGATGTTTCTCCTTTATCAAGGTCTACTGATGGAGATGATTCAGAAGTTGATAGATTTGAACTTTTCATTGGAGGGAAAGAGATAGCTAATGGATTCTCAGAGTTAAATGATCCTGATGATCAAGCAGAGCGTTTTAAAGATCAAGTGGCTCAAAAGTCTGCAGGAGACGAAGAAGCTATGGAGTTCGATTCTGACTATGTTGAGGCTCTTGAGTATGGTTTACCACCTTGTGCAGGGGTAGGGATAGGAATTGATAGGTTGGTAATGCTTCTTACAGGAGCACAATCTATAAGAGATGTACTCCTGTTTCCTCAGATGAAGCCAAAAGTTTAATTTATCAAATCTGCTACCGCTTCCCTTTCAGATTCTAATTCCTGTGTGGTTATTGCAATTTTTGATTGAGCAAATTCATTAAGTTCGATACCTTGAATGATCTCAACTTCTCCGTTAGCAGACGTCCTTAGTGGGAATCCAAATATTAGGCCTTGCGGTACGCCATAGCTACCGTCACTCGCTATAGCTGCACTAAAACAGTCGCCATCTGGAGTAGGGTTCATCACAGCTTTAACAGTATCGATAGCTGCATTAGCGGCTGACGCAGCCGATGATGCACCTCTTGCATCTATAACTGCCTTTCCACGCTGTTGGACCAAGGGAAGGTATTCCTCTGATAACCATTGGTCATCATTAATCGTTTCTGCTGCACTTACTCCATTAATAGTTGCGTTGTAAGGGTCTGGATACATGGTTGGACTATGGTTTCCCCATATGATCATATTTTTTAATGAAGATATAGATGCACCTGCTTTCTCTGCTAGCTGAGCTTTGGCTCTATTGGCATCAAGAGCAGTCATAGCAAACCATTGTTGACTAGGGTTTTTAGCCGAGTTCATACCTATCAGAGCATTAGTATTTGCAGGATTACCAACTACTAGTATTTTTGCATCAGGTTTTGCTACTTGGCCAATTGCAGCTCCTTGATCTGTAAATATTCCCCCATTTATTTTAAGAAGGTCACTTCTCTCTTCAATTTTCTTTCCATCGATTACAATTCCTCTTGGTATGCTTCCTACCAGAAGCACCCAATCTGCGTCTTTTACTCCTTCGCTTATGTCAGAAGTGGCAGTTAACTCTCCCGTTTGATCAAAACCACAGTCGATTAATTCCATAATCGTTCCTTGTAACTTGTCTACAACTTGAGGTATTTCTATTAGTCTCAGATTTACTTTAATATCAGGACCAAATGTTTCACCGCTTACTAGTCTTGGTAGAAGTGAATAAGCTATTTGTCCGGCTCCGCCAGTCACAGCAACATTTATTTCTTTCATTGATTTCTCCATTTTAATTTGGTTTAAATATATTTCGCTTTCCATCATTTGAAACAAAACCAGATGCATTGAGCATGTCACGTTGACACATTTTCTCTAGAACATCAGGATCTCTTTCTGTATTTGCTAAAAATCTAGTCCCATCTGTTAGCTTGCCAATTATTATTCCTTTATCAGGGCCTTTATGAGTATGTGTAACAGTATAGGTTTCAACTGAACATTGACCTTCTGGCATTTCAGTGAATAGGGTATTTGATGCTGAATCAATACTCTTTTGCAGGTTAGATGTGTCTGCAACCTGATTCCATTCTCCCTCAAAAGGTTTTGATGAGAATACGGCTGCACCATGTTTTGTTATATACCAACCGTTAGCCGTAGCTAAACCAAATTTTCCTGGGTGCATTCTCAATTTCTCTATTAGGGTTGCAATTGAGTTCATCACATATGCATTACCTGGACCTCCAAAGTAAGGGAGACCACCAGTTACGGTAAAACCTCTGGGATCATTTTTATCGAGTGAGAGTTCTTCCATCGCTATCTGAACAGCTGAAGGAAAGCATGAATATAAATCAATAAAATCCATTTCACTGATAGAGACATTTGCGAGATCAAATACGCTATCTGTACAAGATTTTATTGCAGGTGAAGAATAGTAGTCAGCTCTGTTGGAAACGTTCCATACATCATTTAAACATGCTCCAGAATACATAAATATCCATTTTGATTCTGGAATACCGAGCTCCCTTGCTTTCTTAGCTGACATTACAATAATTGCGGAGGATTGATTAACCCTCATGATTGAGTTCATATATTTAGTATAAGGAAGTCCTATCATCCTATTCTCAGGTTTAACCTCAGCTATTTCTTCTGCTGACCTATATGTAGGAAACCAGGCATTTTTATTTTTTGATGCTACTTCAGAAAATCTAGAGAACAGCTCGCCGGTATCTTGCATATGCTCTTCAAGAGATTGACCTTTATTACCTCTTATTGCGTTTGCAAATAGAGGGTAAACAGATGAGGGATCAAATATTCCATGAAGTTTTTCGTGATCATTAGTTCCATCGGTAGACTTGCCTATCACTTCAGGATTACCTCCAGGATTATCTTCCCAATCAACTGGCAAACCTTCTTTCAATCTACCAACAAATGTATCTAATGCTTCTCCTCCAGCTAAAAGCGCGCAATCAACTTGTTTGTCTTTTATTCTGTTAGCAAGTTCGTTCAAAGCTATTTGAGGCGAGTTACCACCAGTAGTAGTATAAATTTCATTTGAGACAGATAAGCCTAGGGAATTAGATAAACTCCTTGGCATATTAGGGTAACCCCAAAGATTGGATGTAGCCGAATCTCTATGGGGTGTATCCGCTACGAATCTAATCACCGCTACAGTATCAATGTGCTCACTTAAATTTGCAGAAGCTTCACAATCCGCAATCGCTTGTTTAGAAACTTCTTTGAGTATATCCAGATAATTAAATCCATCTACGCCTCTTTTATCAGTTAATTGACTACAACCCACCAAGACCGGAGTATCATCATTAACATTTGAGTAAGAGAATTCTGTCATAAATATTATTGCTAGGGAGCGCAGTCTAACTACTCAATCTTTGCTGAGCAATAGGTATCATTTAAATTTTAGAGTAAGATGAATTTATCCAATGAAATATAATTTTGATCAAATAATTTCAAGAAGAGAAACTCATAGCACGAAGTGGTTGAAGTTTTCAGATGCAGAAGTCATTCCTATGTGGATTGCTGATATGGATTTTCTTTGCCCGTCTGAAATAACGAAGCCGATGATTCAAAGGATTGATGAAGGTGTATTTGGCTACACAGATACACCTCAAAGTTTAACTGATACATTCATAGAAAAAACAAAGAGCAATACTGGTTGGCAGATAGATAAAGATTGGGTGGTATGGGTTCCAGGTGGAGTAGTAGGGTTGAATGTTGCTTGCAAAACAGTCCTAGCTCCCGGTGACATGGCTATGGTTCCATCACCAATATATGCCCCTTTTACAGAAGCTCCAGAAAACATGGAGAGAGGCTTTGTAAAAACATATTTGAAAGATTCAAATGGCAGGCTAGAGTTTGACTTTGATGAAATCAGAACTTTGTTGTCTGAAGATACAAAATTACTCTTTCTTTGTAATCCTCATAATCCAGGCGGATCTGTATTCAGCCAAGAAGAACTTATTGAGCTATCAAGACTTTGTGAAGAAAATGGAGTGATAGTTTGTAGTGACGAAATTCATTCTGATCTAGTTTTAGATGAAGGACTAAAACACATACCCTTTGCAACAATTAATGAACATAATCAAGAAAACTCCATAACGATTATGGGTCCTTGCAAAACATACAATCTTGCAGGTTTTCCTATTGCAGCTGCTATTATCCCTAATAAAGAAATAAGAGAGGATTTTGTTAGAAACACAAAAGGTATTGTTTCACATATAGATAACTTAGCCTTCGTAGCAGCCGAAAGGGCATATTCCGATGCTGATGAGTGGCGTGCTCAACTTATTCAATACCTCCAAGCTAATAAGAATTTACTCCTCGAAAGAGTAAATAAAGTAGAGGGCTTATCTCTCAAAGGACCCGAAGCAGGATTCTTGGCCTGGATAGACTGCAGAAATACTGGTCTTGATAGTCCTGCTGATTTTTTTATACAAGAAGCTAAAGTGGGTGTGCACGATGGAGCTTGGTTTGGAGATAAGAACTACGTTCGTTTAAATTTTGGTTGTCCTAGATCTGTACTAGAAGAAGCTTTAAATAGAATAGAAAAAGCTTTTTCACAAAAAAACTAGCATACGGTAAGATGTGCGCCTAACTTTTTAAATAGGAGAAATTATGTCTATAACTTTTAACGATCAAGTTGCAATTGTTACTGGTGCCGGTGGAGGTCTAGGTAGATGCCATGCGCTAGATTTAGCTAAAAGAGGCGCTAAAGTTGTTGTAAATGACCTAGGTGGTAATGTTGATGGTTCTGATGATGGTTCGTTATCTGCTGCTGAAATGGTTGTAGAAGAAATCAAAGCTGCCGGAGGAGAAGCAATGGCCAATGGAGCTAGCGTAACTGATGCTGATCAGGTCAAAGCTATGGTTGATGAGGTCATGGAAAAATATGGCCGTATAGACATATTAGTCAACAATGCTGGTATTCTCAGAGATAAAAGCTTTTCAAAAGTTGAAGATCAAGACTTTAGAATGGTCGTTGAAGTCCATTTGATGGGAAGCGTCAATTGCACGAAAGCAGTTTGGGAAATCATGAAGGAGCAAAACTATGGAAGAATCGTAATGACTTCTTCATCAAGCGGATTGTATGGAAACTTTGGTCAAACTAATTACGGGTCAGCAAAAATGGGGGTCGTAGGACTTATGAACACCTTGAAGTTAGAAGGTGCTAAATATAATGTTAAATGCAATACCTTGGCACCATTGGCTGGTACAAGAATGACTGAAAGCTTAATGCCTGGAGAAGTAATTGAACAAATAAAACCTGAATATGTTACTCCTGCTGTAACTTATATGGTCTCAGAAGACGCTCCTACTGGAGTAATTATAGCTGCGGGAGCGGGTGTATTTACAAGAGTTATGATACATGAAACTAAAGGTGTTTATTTAGGAACCGGTGACGATATGACAGCTGAAAATATTGAAGCTAACTGGGAACAGATTTCTGATATGACTGACGCCACACTTTGTTATCAGGGTGGAGATCAATCAATGAAAGCCTTCACTTTAATCCAAGAAAGTAAGAAATAACTCTACATAATTCTTATTTCTCATCGCGGGCTGAACTCTTAAAAACAAATGCGTTTAAAGGACTGCCATAGTTTCAGCGACTTTAGAGAGTTGGCCCGTAGAAGATTGCCAAGTCCAATCTTCAATTACATTGATGGTGCAGCTGACGATGAAAGCACCTATGATAGAAATACCAAGAGTTTTGAAGATTGTGATCTCGTTCCAAACGTATTGAGAGGGGTTGAGAACATCGATATGTCTGTTGAAATTTTAGGCCAAAAGCTTGAAATGCCAATTTACTGTTCTCCTACTGCCTTACAGAGAGTTTTTCATCATGAAGGTGAAAATGCAGTTGCTGCTGCTGCAGATAAATATGGAACTTTATTTGGAGTGTCTTCTCTAGGAACGGTAAGTTTATCTGAAGTAAGACAACAGTATTCTGGACCTCAGTGCTATCAATTCTACTTCCATAAAGATAGAGAACTAAATCAAGTCATGCTCGAGAATGCCAAAAATGCCAATGTGGATGTAATGATGCTCACTGTAGATACCATTACAGGAGGTAATAGAGAAAGAGATCTAAAGACAGGTTTCTCAATTCCTTTTAAATTGAGCTTTAGTGGCATAACACAATTTGCAATCAAACCGATGTGGGCATTAAATTATCTAACTCATAAGAAATTCTCTCTTCCTCAGCTGGATGATCATGTCGATATGTCAGATGGACCAATATCTATAGGTAGATATTTTACGGAGATGTTAGATCCTTGTTTGAACTGGGATGACGTGGCAAAAATGGTTGAATACTGGGATGGCCAATTTTGCCTTAAAGGAGTGATGAGTGTAGAAGATGCTAAAAAAGCTGTTGATATTGGATGTACCGGTATTGTTATATCAAACCATGGAGGAAGACAGTTAGATGGCAGTCGATCCCCATTTGATCAGCTATCGGAGATTGTTGACGCAGTCGGAGACGATATTGATGTAATCATGGATAGTGGCATACAGAGAGGTACTCATGTTCTTAAGGCTCTCTCTATGGGCGCCAAAGCTGTAGGGGGAGGTAGATTCTATTTATTCGCTCTTGCTGCAGCAGGACAGCATGGAGTAGAAAGAGCCTTAGAACTAATGAAGTCAGAAATAGAAAGAGATATGAGACTAATGGGAGTTAGTTCTATATCTGAACTTAATAGAGAGAATCTAAGGTTTAGATAATATTTTTTATCAAGTTTTGAACCTGTTTGTCTATTAATGCTATAACTTCTTTGAATTCTTTATCATTCATATCTTTTGGGTCAGGTATATCCCAATCTATTCTGTCTTTTGCGCTGACATTTGGACAAGAGTCTCCACAACCCATAGAGATTAAATAATCTACATTCTGCGCAACTGTATCAACCGATTTGGAATATTGACCTGCCATTTTATGTCCCAATTCAGACATTAATTTCATAGCTGTAGGATTGATACTACCGGATGGATTAGAACCGGCACTTATGACTTTATATTTGCTATTTGAATACAAGTTTGCATAAGCTTCTGCAATTTGGCTTCTACAAGAATTTTCTATGCACACGAACAGAATAGTTTTCATAACTTAGGGTTAATTTACTATAATTATTGAATAATAAATGTGACAAATGGGGAAAATGAAAAACTTATTATTAATAACCTTATTGGTATTATCAAGCTTCTCAATATCAGCTAAGCAAATTCTTTTGGGACCTAACTCAAACTCTCAAGAGGAAATACAAGAAGCACTGATTGATCTCGAACCTGGAGATGTTCTTACCTTGGAGCCGGGAGAATACTTTTTTGAAGATGGCATTTCACTAGATGTAGATGACGTAATCTTTGAAGGATCCGGTATAGACGACACTATATTACATTTTGGAGATCAGGTTTCTGGAGCTCAAGGGCTTTTGGTCACTTCAGATGGAGTTACGTTGAGAGATTTTGCTGTGTTGGATGCAAAAGGAGATG
>CERK01002816.1_pt1 | contig 14455 bp, 17 predicted proteins | sample 530771 | NCBI WGS metagenome assembly CERK01 (sample SAMEA2620950, study PRJEB7988) | marine metagenome | biome: marine biome (ENVO:00000447); feature: deep chlorophyll maximum layer (ENVO:xxxxxxxx); material: "saline water (ENVO:00002010), including plankton (ENVO:xxxxxxxx)" | depth 30 m
CTGGATGCACAGAAAATGGGAAGCGCAGTGACATATTTCAGAAGATACACATTACAATCATTGTTGGGATTACAGGCAGTTGATGATGATGGGAATCTTGCATCAACAACAAGACCACAAAAACCTGCATTGACAAAGTCAAACCCAAAGTTTCAAGGAATTCTTGAATGGGTTCAAAAAGGTGGAAGGGTTGACAAACTTCTGGACAGATATACAATTGAACCAGAATTGTATTCAAGTTTGAAAAAGATGGAAGAAAATAAAACTAATCAAATAAATCAAAGCAATGCCAATTTATAATGAAATATTTGAAGCATATAGAATGGAACAGGAACAAATAAACAGTGCAATCAAACTTTTAAGAAAAAAAGGATTCAGTGTTTACAAACTTAAAAAAGCACACAATGGGAAAAAGAAAAAGTGATGAAAATTCTGTGACATATATTGGGGAAACATTTTCCCTGCACCAAAGTGATGGTGAATTGTATGTTGATTTTGAAAAGGAAGGTAAACCACACACATTGATTTTTGATATCACAAATTTGTTTAGGGATTTACCACATTGGATTTCTTTAATAAAAAAAGGAAATGATGACCAACAAAATTGGATTAATGAACAAATAAAAAAAGAAGCAAATGGAATGGTATGATTATTTGAATCCACATGAACAACCAGAACATGAATGTGGTGTGTGTGGTAAACCAATGAATGAAGACAGGGGTGTTTGTTCAAATGCATGTTTTGAAGCAGATATGCGTTGATTTAAGACACTTTTAATTAAACAGGGATGACAGAAATGTTGTCCCTTTTTTTTTGCCTTATTTTGAATTGTAATGTTTTTATCGTTATATTAATATAAAGACAAAACAAATGGAAATAAATATTACAGTTCCTTCACAATTATGTGACATCAAACTTCATCAATATAAAAAATATGTGAAACTGTTGGAAACAGTGGAAGAAGGTGAAAACAGGGATTCTTTTGTGTCATTAAAAATGTTGGAAATATTTTGCAATGTTCCATATCAAACTGCAATCAAATTTAAAATGCAGGATGTAAATAAAATCATTGCAACAATTCTGGAATTATTATCATCCAAAAATGAACTTGTTAAAAGATTCAGAATGGGGGACACAGAATTTGGATTTATTCCAAAACTTGATGACATGACATTTGGGGAATATATTGACCTTGACAACTATCTTGGAAAATGGGATAATATTGAAAAAGCAATGGCAGTTCTTTACAGACCAATCACAAAGTCATCCCAAGATCTTTATGACATTGCAGATTATCAAGGTGACACATATCATGAAATTATGAATGAAATGCCAATGGATGCAGTTTTAAGTTCCATTGTTTTTTTTTATCGTTTAGGGATAGAATTGTCACAAACTATGATGAACTATTTACAAACCAACAAGGAAATTCAACAGGAATTGAAGCAGGGTTTGGAAAAAAATGGGGATGGTATGCATCAGTTTACAAACTCGCTCAATCTGATGTTGCAAGAATTAAAGATATCACAGGAATGAATTTGCACACCTGTCTTCTGGCATTGTGTTATGAAAAAGACAAATCAGATGTTGAAGCACAGATAACAAGAAACAATTATAATAAAAATAAAATAAGAAGATAAATGTCAAATAAAGGTTCAGAAGCATTTTACAGGGTTACAGAAAAAATAAAAGAATTTCTTCTTAATTCACCAGATGTCAAAACTGTCACATATGGTGACATTACACAGGTTGATTTAAACAAACAAGACATGTTTCCATTGTCACACATAATTGTGAACAATGCAACATTAAATGCAGGGGTGATTCAATTCAATATTACAGTCATGTCAATGGACTTGGTGTGGCAATCAAAAACAAATCCTTCTGCAACTGACTTTGACATTATGTTTTATAAACTTGACAATGAACAGGATGTATTAAACACCCAATTGAAAGTTGTTAATTTATTAAATCAATCAATGTTGCGTAAAACATTAAGGGGTGACAATTTTGAATTAGTTGGGGATTCTGGAAACTGTGAACCATTTCATGAAAGATTTGAAAATGTTCTTGCAGGATGGGCGTACACTTTTGATGTATTTGTTGAAAATAATATTGACACATGCCAAAATTAATTGATTTATTACAGAACACAGAAAATGCAGTTTCATTGATTAGGGACTTAATAATCAAAGAAGCAAAACAAAACCTTGCAAGGGGTGGAAAAAAAGGTTCATACAATGCAAGTGGAAAATTGACAGATTCAATTAAACCTGTCCAAACAACAGAAAAGGGTGGTGTGGTTGAAAGTGGAATTGACATGTTGTTGTATGGTGAATTTATTGACAAAGGTGTGAAGGGTGTTGAAAGTGGAAAAAGTTTGGCAAATTACAAATATACATCCAAAGGTGGTAAACAAGGATTGAAAGGAATGCCACCACCAAAGGCATTTGATAAATGGTCAATCAGAAGAAAGATTGCACCCAGAGATGACAAAGGGCGTTTTCTTCCAAGAAAATCAGTCAATTTTGGTTTAGCAGTTAGTGTGTTTAAATATGGAATTGCACCAACAATGTTTTTGACAAAACCATTTAAGAAATACACAAAGAATATTGCAACAGAAGTTGGTGAAGCATTTGGGGAAGACACAATGAAATATATTACAATGATTTTAAAAGACAAAAAATAAATGGCAACACAAGTAAACCTTTCAAGGTCACCTTATTATGTGAAAATTATTCCAGACACAGTTGGAACAGTTGAATCATCAACCACACAAATTTGGATTTATACAGGAACACAAACACCACTTCCTGCACAACCAACATACACATTAGTAAAAAAACCAATTGGAACTTCTGATTTGATTGTTCTGGAATTGGCGCAGTTGGTTAATGATTATGTCACAACATCATATGATGGAACCTATTCCACAGACACATTTTTTTTGTATTGGTCAACAGTATTTGTTGACAGTGCAGGGACACAAATTGGTTCAAGTGTGACTGCAAGTGATTATTTTCCATTTTCAAAAGGATATGGTTTTTTCAATGAAGGAATTAATCCATACATGTCAAGTGACACAGTGATCACCAATCCCAACACAAATCAAATTCCTTCTGGATATGCAAGTGACAATTATTTTATTAATGTGCCACAAAGTGAACCAATACAAATCCCAAGTGTTGTCACAATTCTTGATTCAATAGAAATTAATTATTACACAGGAAGTTATGAAGAAGCACTTGCAGGACAAAAAGTGATGAAGACAGAAACATTGTCAAATGCAAATGGTGATTCTGATAAATTCATTCAATATTCAACCAATGAAAATCCAACTGCATATATTCCACAAAGTGAAACACAATGGGACAATCTTGTTGCAGGATGGAATGCAGAAATTGAAAACAACACAGACAGTCCAACAAGAAGTGTTTTTTGGTGTCCATATAATGAAAACCCAACAACATGGATTTCAGTTGCTAAAGTTGGACAATCTTCTTCATCAACAAAATGGATAAAAGTCAATTATTTAAGAAAAGATAAATTTGAACCATACAAGGTGACATTTATCAATCGTTATGGTGCATTGGAAAACTTTTGGATGATGGGAAGCAAAAAGGAAGTTTTAAGTGTGACAGGGGACACATTTATGCGAAACTTGATAAACATACCAACAACACAACTTCCATCAGACACTGTGAATTATAATCCAGACGCACATCAATTTGTCACATTTGGTGAACAAGGCAAAACAGAAATTAAATTGACAACAGGATGGATTGAAGAAGAAAACAATGATGTCCTTAAACAACTGTTTTTAAGTCAAAAAATTTGGTTGACAAATTATCAGACAAATGAACAAAGGGAAAATTCAGAACCTTTTATCATTGAACCTGTAATTCTTAAAAGTAAAAATTTAAACTACAAAACACACTTGCAAGAAAAAGTGATTAATTATGAAGTCAATTTTCAATTTGCATATGAAGAAATTAATCAAGTTTATTAAATGGCGCAGAAGGTTATATTATATATTCAAAGCGACCCCAATGATGCAAATTCATATGTGAAGGTCGATTTATACAAAGATGAAACAGTTTCTTTGACAATGACATTGCAGGATGTAAGGGACATTGAAAAAGTCAGAACAGATTTTTCACAACCTTTCACAATTCCTGCATCAGACCAAAACAATCTTTTATTTCAACATTGGTATAATCCAGACATTATTGGGTTTAATTCAAATTATCGTGCACTTGCAAAATTAGAATTAAATTATTTGCCATTCAGACAGGGATTCATCAGATTGAATTCTGTAAAAATGAAAGACAACAAAGCACAATTTTATAATATTACATTTTTAGGTGAAACAGTTGACCTTAAAAACATTATAAGTGAAGACCAAATTTCACAATTAACATGGTTGAACAGTCAAGGTTTTGTGTTTGCAAACAACAATGCATCTGCAAAACAAGGATTAAACAATGGATTAAACAAAACTGTTGATGGTGTGCAATATGACAAAGCATTTATTTACCCATTAATATCACATTCAGTTGCATTTAATTATAAAAGCAATCCGCCATCTGGCGAAATTAATTATACAAATTTATATTCTGCACCAAGTGGCGCATCCACCAGTAGTGGGTGTTTTTATAATGATTTAAAACCTGCAATAAGAGTTGATTTAATATTGAAGGCAATAGAAAACAGATATACAATTGCAAATGGTTATACATCAAATTTGACATTTAGTAATGATTTCTTTTTTACATCTGCAACAGAAAATCTTTATTTGTGGATGTCCAGAAACAAGGGACCGATGAAGGGTGGTGGAAGAATTACAACTTCAAATCTTGCAAAAGGTGTTGGGATTCAAGCAGAATCACTTGGACCGTTTAGACCTTTTTTCGGTGGATATTGGAATCCATCACAATTTTATTTCTGTGATGAACAGGGGGAATTAAACATAAATAGAGAATGTTATAATCCAACATGGGTTAGTGGTCAGTTTAATCGTACTTTTTTATTATATATAAGGTTTGGAACATATCCAAGACCTTTTTATTTATTAAGGGCAGTGCGATTGACATATAAAATCACACCTTCAGCAGGATTTGAATCTGTTCCATACACAGTTCAAGTGTTGGATGAATTTAACAATGTCACAATTTCTGAATCAATTGGATTGCAAGGAACACAGGAAGTGGTGGTGAATCGTGTAAACAATTCTTCATATTCATCAGTTCCATTTCCAAATTTCAATCCATCTGCAAGTGATGTTGTTGGATTAAATTATTCAGCAGATATTGTTGTCAATGTTGTATCTGATGACACTTTTGCATTTGAATTTGAAGTAAATCAAGAATATTATGGACCGATAAATTATATTAATTATATAAATAATGATTGTACTGTCACAGAAGATTTTATTTACGTTCGTGGTGTGTACAGACCAGGCGGGACAATACAATTGGAAATTGATGTAATTCCAACACAACAACTTCCAGAAATTAAAATTTTGGATTTCTTGACAGGATTATTTAAAACTTTCAATTTAACTGCATATTTTGAAGATGGTGTGACAGTGGTCAAAACACTTGATGATTTTTATTCAGATTTTAATAATTGGGATTTGACAAAACTTGTTCATGCAGAAGAACACACAGTTTCTGAATCCCTTCCATTTAGTGAAATTAATTTTACCTATCCAGAACCCAAATCAATTTTGGCGCAGACATTTGAACAGGTAAACAACAGAAAATATGGTGAATTAAGATTTGTTGCAGAAGCATCAAAACAAGGCACATATGAAGTCAAAAGTCCATTTGAACACATGTTGTTTGAAAGAATGAATGATGAATCAACAGGTGACCTTTTATCAATACAACAGGGAACATTTTTGGATGACAATTTAAATGCATCTTTTGGAAAACCTTTGTTGTTTTATGCAGTTGAAAATTCAGACAATTCAAATGATTTTATAAATTGGATCAATGGAATCAGACCTGTTGATGTTACTGCACAACCATCTGCAGGAACAGTGCAAAGGTTTAGAAATTATTTTATGGCATCAAATTCAAATGCAATTGGAACATCAACCACTGCACCAACAAGCACATTAAATTTTGGTTCTGAAATAAACACCTACACATTAACAGATTATGGGGGAAACAATAATTCATTATTTCAAAATTATTATACAAATTATATTGAAAGGGTTTTTAGTCCAAGAAACAGATTGTTTGCATTTAAAGTCAAACTTCCAATTAGATTTTTAATTCAGTTTAAATTAAGTGACCAAATACAAATTGGAAACAGACAATATTTGATAAATAAAATTAGTGCAGATTTGACAACAGGTGAAAGTTCAATGGAATTATTAAACATATTTTAAAATGATAAAAGACATACTTGATGCATTGCAAATGATTGAAAATTCTGATTCAGAAATTATTCAAATTGCAAAAGGAAAATATAAATATCCATACACTTGGAAAAGTTTAAAAAAAGCAATTAAAACAATAAAAAATAAATAATTATGCCGACAGTTGAAACAATTAAAATACAGGCAGATGTTAAAGATGCAATAAAAGGGATTGACAAACTTGAAGATGCAATTAAAGGACTTGAAGAAGCACAGAAAGACCAAGCAGAATCACATGCCAAAGAATTAAAGAAAATTACAGAAGCAAATAAAAAAACTGCATCTGCAACATCTAAACTTGCAAAAGGTTTTAAAGGTGTTGGTCTTGCAATGAAGGCGGCAGGGATTGGACTTGTGATGAAATTGGTGGATGCATTGACAGAAGCAATGATGAAGAATCAAAAAATTGCAGATACTGTTGAAACTGTGTTTACTGCCATTGGTCTTGTTATGAAACAAGTCACAGATGCATTGTTTGAAACATTCAACAAAGTTTCAGAAGCGACAGGTGGATTTGATGCAATGCAGAAAGTGATTACCAACTTATTGAAGATTGCATTTACACCATTAAAATTGGCATTTTTAGGAATTAAGGGTGCAATACAAGGCGCACAACTTATTTGGGAACAATCTTGGTTTGGTGATGGTGATGAAAAGAAAATTGCAGAATTAAAAAAAGGGTTAAGGGAAACAGGTGAAGAAATTAAACAAGTTGGTCGTGACACTATTGAAGCAGCGAAAAATGTTGGTGAAAATCTTGGTGAAGCAGTTGGGGAAATTGCTACACTTGCGACAGAATCAATTGATTCAGTTGGAAAAGTAATGGAAGAAATTGATGTTAAACAAACACTTGCAGATGCAACAAGATTGACCAAATTAAAAAAGAATTATGAATTGGTTGCACTTCAACAACAAAGATTGATTGAATCATATGATGAAGAAGCAGAAAAGCAAAGACAGATAAGAGATGATGTTTCCATAAGTATTGATGAAAGAATTGAAGCAAATAAAAAACTTGGTGAAGTTCTGGAAAAACAACTTGATGCGGAAAAGAAAGTTGCACAAAGTGCGATTGATAATTTAAAACAACAAATTGCATTGGAAGGTGAATCCAATGATTTAAAAAATCAACTTTACCAAGCAGAAACAGAACTTCTTGCAATTAGTGCGAAGGTCACAGGATTTAAATCTGAACAATTAACAAATGAAAATGCATTGTTGCAGGAACAAAATCAATTGGTTCAAACTGCAAATATTGGTGAACAAGAAAGGGCAAAATTAAAAGCAGAAGCACTTATTCAGCAAGAAACAGACATGTTTAAAAAACTTGATTTGCAACAAAAAGAATTGGATGCAGAAAATGAACAAGCACTTGCAGATATAGAAGCAAAAAGGGAAATTTATGCAGAAGGGACACAAGCAAGAATTGATGCTGAACAGGAATATTTAAACAGAATAAATGAAATTGCACTTGGTCAAGATGAAATTGAAAGATTAAGAGTTGAAGAAGCACAGAAAAGGGAAGAAGAAAAAAGACAGGCAAAAATTCAAACACTTGACACCATCACCCAAATCTTTGGTGCAGAATCTGCGCTTGGAAAAGCATCTTTAATTGCAAAACAATTAATGGCCGCCCAAGAATTGATGATTGAACTTGGTGTGATGAAACAAAAGGCAACAATGATGATGGTGGATGGTCAAATGAAGGCAGTCAAAAGTGGTACAGACACTGCATCTGGTTTGAACGCAACATTGGCACTTGGATTTCCTGCCGCGATTCCGGGTCTTGTTGCATATGCAGCGAGTGCGGTTGGAATTGTCACAGGAATAATGACTGCAATCAAAAAACAAAAGGCAGTTGCATCATCAATTGGGGGAACACCATCTGGGGGTGGTGGCGGTGGTGGAACACCTGCACCTGCACCACAACCTGTGTCACCATCTTTCAATGTGGTTGGAAGTTCAGACACAAATCAAATTGCTGAAATGTTAGGTGACCAAAACAATACACCTGTACAGGCGTATGTTGTTAGTCAAGATGTGACAACTGCACAAAGTTTGGAAAGAAATATTGTTGAAACAACAAGTTTGTAATATTAATCGTTATATAATAAAAGAATCATGAGTTTAGACATTGTTGAATTATTTATTGAAGAAGGTGACATTGACACAGGCATTGATGCAATTAGTGTCGTGGAATATCCTGCCATTGAAGAAGATTTTATTGCCTTAAAAGATGCAAAAGAATTTAAATTTAAAACAGTTGACCAAGATAAACAACTGTTAATTGGACCGTTGTTGATCCCTAACAAACCAATTTACAGAAAAGATGATGATGGAAAAGAATATTATATTTTTTTCAGTGAAGAAACAGTTCAAAAAGCATCACAAATGTATTTAAAACAAGGGAAGCAAAACAATTCAACACTTGAACATCAAAAAAAGATTTATGGTCTTTCACTTGTGGAATCTTGGATTGTAGAAAATCCAAAAAAAGACAAATCAAACACATATGGGATGGAAGTTCCAAAAGGGACTTGGATGGGTTCAGTCAAAGTTGACAATCCAGACATTTGGAAGGATTATGTCAAAACAGGAAAAGTGCGTGGATTTTCAATCGAAGGATATTTTGCAGATAGGGCGTCAAGAAGCAATTTCACAGAAATGAGTGATGAACAAGTTGCAATGCAAACACTTGAAAAAATATATAATTTGATTGTAAATGGCAAAAAATAAATATCCATTATCACCAGATGGAACACCAACACAAGGATGGGGAATTGACAGAAGCAAACCTGCGTGTCTTTGTGTGGATGGTGAAACATATTCAAATGAATGTTGTGAAGGTTACCTTTGGAATCAAGGAATTGGAAGAACACAAGGAACAAATCCTGCGCAACAAAACTTATTAATCACAGAACCTGCATCACAAGGTGTGGCATCTGTTTTTATATTATGGCAGGATGACAACACAAATGAAATTGGAAAAATAATCTGGTCAACTTAAAAAATAATAAAATGGCAAATAAAAGAATTACACAATTACCAATAATCACAACTGCATCATCCACAGATGTCATTCCAATTGTTTCAAATGGTGTTACAAGTCAAATTGAATATGGCAATTTAGATAATGCAGGAAAATATGAATCAATTTTATATGGTCAATCATTTGGTGACCAAGTTCCTTCAACAACAGACACCACACTTTTAATAAAATTTGGTGCAAATGTCACAACGAAAGAAGTTGAACTTAATGGAACAGGAACAATAACAATTCTTAAAGCAGGAAATTATATTTTACAAGTTAATTATACACTTGCAAGACAAGGTGCATCGGGTGGTGCAAGTGCAATTGCAATGCGACACACAGTGAATGGGAATCAAGTGGGTGCATCACATATTATAAAATTAAATGCATCTGCGGAAATTATGCCATTTCAAATTCAAGAACAATCATATTATTCACAGGGTGATGTAATAAGATTTGAAATAATAAGGGATTCTGTTTTGTCAAGTGGTGCAGGAATCAATGAAGGTGGATTGTATGGGAATGCAATTCAAGGTTCTGGATGGACTGCAAACAGGTCTTCAACAATTAACATTCTTCAACTTAAATAAGACACACTTATTGTCTTAAACGCCCATTTAAAGCGTTGTGTTCGTTATATAGGTATTAACTTAATATTTATTTATATATGAATGCAATCGATATTTTAAAGCGATTTGATACATTCCTAAACAAGGTTGAATTGGCAACAATGAAACTTGCAAATGGAACTGTCTTGGAAGCAGATGAATTTTCCGAAGGTCATTCCGTATTTATCATTTCAGACACAGATGAAAAAGTTCCACTTCCTGTTGGGGAATATGAACTTGAAGATGGTCGTGTGTTGACAGTTGGTGAAGTTGGGAAGATTGGGAAAATGGACTTGGAAACAGTCCCAGAAGCAGAAGAAGAAGGTTACAAGGATGGAATCAAAGATGCAAAGGAAGACATCAAAAAAGATGTTGAAGACACAAAACTTGCAGAAGATGAAGCAGTCGTTGAAGATTGGGCAGGGATGGAAAAAAGGATTAAAAACCTTGAAGATGCCATTGCCGATTTGAAAAAAGACAAAGTTTCAGTGAAGGCAGGTGATGACAATTCACCACAAGATCCAGAAGAATTTGAAGGTGGTTACGTTTCAAAAGAAGAATTTCAATCAGAAGTCAAAGAAATGAAAAACATGATTGAAAAAATTGAAGCAAAACTGAATGAAGGAAAAGAAGAAGATGGTGCATTTGTTGTCAAGGAAGAATTGGGAAGTCAGTTGTTAAAACACAATCCAAATTCAACAAAATCAACAATCAAATTTAAACTTGGTTCAAATAAACCAACATCCACAATGGATAAAATAATGGAAAGAATTTCCAACATAAATCACAATTAAAAAAAAAATAAAAATTAGAAAAATGGCAAATAAAAAATTTAATCTGGCGCAACCACAACCTGATTTTTCAGCAGGAACGCCAACGTATGCAGGACAATGGGCAGGTGAATATATTGCCGCCGCTTTGTTTTCTGGTGTGACACTTGATAATGGTGGAATTACAGTAAAACCAAATATTAAGTACAAACAAACAATTTCAACTTTCACAAACACAGATTCAATTCGTGGTGCATCATGTGATTACCAAGACACTGCGGACATAACGCTTGGTGAAAGAGTTCTCGAACCACTTCCATTCCAACAAAACATGACTTTGTGTAAAAAACAATTTCAAGATGATTGGGGTGCGGTTTCAATGGGATATTCAGCATTTGACAACCTTCCACCAAAATTCAGTGACTTTTTAATTGCACATGCAAGTTCAGAAGTTTCACAATTTATTGAAGAAAAAATTTGGAATGGTGGAATTGGTGCAGATTCTTTTGAAGGACTTGTTCCACAACTTCAAGCGGCAGGTTCTGGTGCAGTTGCAGTTGCAAAAACAGGTGCAATTGATTCAGCAAATGTGATTGAAAATCTTGGAAATTTAGTCGATGGAATTCCTGCATCAGTATATGGAAAAGAAGACCTTCACCTTTACCTTTCACAAAACATTGCGAGAGCATATGTTCGTGCATTAGGTGGATTTGCAGCGGCAGGACTTGGTGCAAATGGTGTTGACAATAAAGGAACAATGTGGTTCAACAATGGTTCATTATCATTTGATGGTGTGAAGATATTTGTGACCAATGGTCTTCCAACTGACACTGCGGTTGCATCGCAAAAATCAAATCTTTATTTCGGTACAGGTTTACTTAATGACACAAATGTCGTTAAGGTTATAGACATGGCGGATATCGATGGTTCACAACAGGTTAGGGTTGTAATGCGTTTTACGGCAGGTGTGACATATGGAATCGGTTCTGATATAGCGGTTTTATCATAAGGAAAAATTAATATTAATCAAATAAATTGGGAAGGTTGATTTTTCTTCCTTCCCTTTTTTTTTTAAACACAAAAAGATATGAGTACATGTTTAATCACAGAAGGTCGAATTGAACCTTGTAAAGATTCAGTTGGTGGATTGACGAAAGTTTATTTTGCCAATTTTGGAACACTTGGTGCGATTACATATACAAATCCGGGTTCATCTGCACAAATCACAAGTTTTGCAAGTGGAACTGTTTTTGAATATGATTTAAAAGGCACAAGTTCTTTTGACCAAACCATTACATCATCACGAGATAATGGAACAACATTTTATGACCAACTTTTGAATTTAACATTTCACAAATTGGATTATGAAACAAATGACCAGATTGCATTAATTGCGACTGCAAGACCACATGCAATTGTGGAAGACAACAATGGAAACCTGTTTGTTGCAGGTTTGGAATACGGAATGGATTGCAATGGCGGGACAATCGTAACAGGAGCGGCAATGGGTGACTTGAGCGGTTATACTTTAACAATGCAAGGAATGGAAAAACTTCCTGCAAACTTTATTGCAGGGGATATTGCATCAACAGGTTTAACAGTAAGTTCAGACCAAATTGAACCATAATAAATTTAGTTTAGTTTTTTGAAAAGAAGGGCATCCAATGGGTGTCTTTTTTTTTGCACTTCAAACATGTTTAATTAATTGTTCGTTATATTATAAAAGACACTAAATGAAGATAGTTGAACCAACAGGGGATTCCATTTTGAAGTTGATATTCAGACCACACACAAGTTCTGCATCTTATAAATTAGAAATAAGAAGCAAATCAACAAATGTGGTCACAACATTAGATATCACACCAACTGCAAATGAAAATTATTACAATGTGGATTTGACTGATGCAAATAAATCTACTGCAAAATTAGTTGATGGAAATTATTATGAAATTACTGTTTATGATGCAACCAATCTTTTAACAAGGGAAACATTGTTTTGCACATCACAAACAATTAATCAAACAACAAATGACATTTATAATGCAAATGAAGGATTATATAAAGAAGTCATTAGTGAAAACAAATATATAATATTAGAATAATGTCAAAAATAAAAATATTAAATTTATCTGGTTACACATCACCTGTAATTGAAACAGTCAAAGGGGAAGATTATGTGACATACGGTGCAAACAATTCATATTTTCAATATTTAATTGACAGGTTCACAGGTTCACCAACAAATAATGCACTTGTGAATGGAATCAGTCAAATGGTATATGGAAAAGGGGTTGATGCCACAGATTCAGCAGATAAACCAAATGAATTTGCAAACATGAAGTCCTTGTTTACAGATGATTGTGTCAGAAAATTGGCATATGATCTTAAACTGATGGGACAGTGTGCAATCCAAGTTGCATATAATAAAGAAAGAAGAATTGTTGAAGTTGGACATATTCCTGTTGAAACATTGGCAATGGAACAATGTGACAAAGAAGATGGGGAAATAAAAGGATTTTATTATTGTGGTGATTGGGCGACTAAAAAACCCAATGATGAATTGAAAAGAATTCCTGCATTTGGGACATCAAAGGAAACAGTCGAGATTCTTTATGTCAGACCATATGTTGCAGGACATTATTATTTCAGTCCTGTTGATTATCAAGGTGGTTTGCAATATGCAGAACTTGAAGAAGAAATTTCAAATTATCATATTAACAATGTTCAAAATGGTCTTGCGCCTTCAATGTTAATTAATTTTTCGAATGGTGTTCCAAATGAAGAAGAAAGGTCAAACATTGAAAATGCTATTCAGCAAAAATTCACAGGAAGTTCCAATGCAGGTCGTTTTATTTTAAGTTTTAACGAGAATGCAGAAAGTGCGAGTACAATTGAACCTGTGCAATTAAGTGATGCACACAATCAATATCAATTCCTTTCCGATGAATCAATGAAAAAAATTCTTGTTGCACACAGATGTGTGTCACCAATGTTGTTGGGAATAAAAGACAACACAGGGTTGGGGAACAACGCAGATGAATTGAAAACTGCATCAACTTTAATGGATAACATTGTAATACGACCGATTCAAGACCTTTTGTTGAATGCAATGGACACAATCCTTGCATGTAATGGAATCGCCTTGGATTTGTACTTTAAAACGCTTCAACCACTTGAATTTGCAGATTTACAGAATGCACAAAGTGGTGAACAAATAGAAAAGGAAACAGGGGAAAAACAGGAAGATGATGAAACCACAATAAATGAAGTTGAATTTGATAAACACAATCATGACCACATCCAACTTTCAGAAGAAGAACAGGATGATTTATTTGTTGAATTAAACAAAGCAGGAACAATTGGTTTGGAAGGATATGAATTTGTTGCAGAAATGGATGAAGACACTGACATTTCTAATGAAGATTGGGCAAATTATTTAATTAAAGAAAAACCAACAACATTAAACAAACTGAAAAAGGCAATTGGATTAAATGAACAATATGTTGATTCCAGAAGAAACGGTTCTGAATGGTCAAGTTTAGATTCAAAAAATGGTCTTTATAAAATAAGATATAAATATGCAAGGGGAATGTCTGGTTCTGGTAAATCAAGAACATT